>Ga0070740_10001942_pt1 | contig 26186 bp, 19 predicted proteins | sample Coa_R2_FD_67286 | JGI IMG/M metagenome (GOLD analysis project Ga0070740, IMG submission 67286) | Surface soil microbial communities from Centralia Pennsylvania, which are recovering from an underground coalmine fire - Coalmine... | ecosystem: Environmental > Terrestrial > Soil > Unclassified ...
TTCGTTTGTTGTGATGCAAGGCTGGCGGACGCGGCGACGAAGGCGGGATGTGGTGCTGGCCCGCGCAGACGTTCCTGACGGTGCTCAGCAGCTCTTCGCGCTGCACGTCTTTGAGGAGGTATGCGCGAGACGCCGCGCGGGTGGCCCATCCATATGTCGTCGCGGTCGTCAACGACGATTTGATTGATCACGTCATCAGACAGTCCCTCGGCGGTCGTGCAGGTCACGAACCGCCAGTCGCGGAAGCGGCTCAGGCCGCCGCCGCTCGTCCCGACGAAGATGCTGCCGTCCGTCCCTTCGTAGAGCGCATAGACCGCGCCGCGCGCGAGGCCCGGCGCTCCCGCGTAGGAGATGATACGTCCGTCCTCAATGCAGTTCAGCCCGCTCAACGTTCCGACCCAGACGCGCCCGCGGCTGTCCACGAGGAGCGCGTGAAGGGTGTCGCTCAGCAAGCCTTCGCGCGTCGTGTAAGGGCGTCGAACTTCTCGTCGCGGAAGCGAACCAGCCCGCCGCCGTCCGTGCCGACCCAGAGCGTGCCCGCACGGTCAACGGCGAGCGTCAGGATGTCGAAGTTCGTGAGGCCGGTCGTGTTCCGCCGGTCGAAGGTGACGAAGCGCGCGCCGTCGAAGCGGACAAGCCCCTGCGAGGTGGCGAGCCAGAGGTAGCCGTCCGGCGTCTGCGCCACCTTCTCGATCACGTCGTCTGGCAGGCCGTCTTTCATCTGCCATGCGTCGTGTACGTACTGCCCGACGGCCTTCGAGGGGTCGAGCGCGAGGGCGCTCGCGCAGCAGACGAAGAGGGTCACGGCGCAGATGGCGAATGTTCTGCGGGCGAGGGTGGGTAGAACTTTATGAGATGCGGAGATTCCTTTCATCCGCCGCGGACACGGAAGGGAGGATGAAAATGCCGGTATGCTGCTTCGTCGCCGCTGGCGTCTCGAAGCGACGCCCTAATTTAACGCCGACCTTTACGCCGTCGCCCGTAGGGCCGCTAGATATTACTCCAGGTGACGGCAGGACAGCGAAAAAATTGTTGCCGGGAATGATAAGATCATGAGACCCGACTGTGAATCTACGACCCGCGCGATTGCTCTCGACCCGTCTGAGGAGCCTTTTTGACAGGGCCGGAAAACTTATCTTAGACTCTCGCGGAGGCTCATGACGGTGCCGCCACATCCGCCTTCACGGATGACGCGCCCACTCGCGATCTCGGAGATGAACTTGAAACACAGAAATAGATTTCTGATCCTCTTACTCTCCCTCACGCTGCTCGCCGTCGGCGTGTCACCAATCGGCTCGCGCGCGCAGGCCGGCGGGCAGGCCGCCCCCTCGACGACAGATAAACAAGCAGAGTTCGTGCCCGGCCACGTGCTGGTGCGCTTCCGCCCCGGCGCGGCTGCCGCCTCCGCGACCAACTCAAAAAAGTCTGTCGCCGCGCGCGTCGCCGCGCTCTCGACCGCGGGGCGTGAAATCCCCTTGACGGTCGAGAACTTCGACGGCTCGCAGATGGTCGAGGGGCTTAGGCTCGCGCGCGTCGCGCCCGAGGACACGCTGGCCGCGGTCGAGGCTCTCAAGCAACGACCGGACGTGCTCTACGCAGAACCGGATTACGTCTGGCACAAGGCACAGACGCCGAACGTCCCGAGCTTCGGTCAGCAGTACGCCCTCCAGAAGATCAGCGCCCCGCAGGCTTGGGATCGTACCACCGGCAGTTCCGGCATCGTCGTCGCCGTGATTGACGGCGGCGTTGACATCAGTCACCCCGACCTTCAGGCGAACATCTGGACGAGTCCGGGCGAGGTCGCCGGGAACGGCACGGACGATGACGGCGACGGCTTCGTTGACGACGTGCACGGCTGGGACTTCGTCCACGACGACAACTCGGTCTTCGACGGTGAGGCGGGCGACGAACACGGCACGCACGTCGCCGGCATCGTCGGCGCTAGCGGCAACAACGGCGTCGGCGTCACCGGCGTCAACTGGCAGGTCAGCATCCTGCCCGTCAAGGTTCTGGGGCCGCAGGGCGGCTCGGTCTCCGACATCATCAAGGGCTACAACTACGTTCGGACGCTGCGCGAGCGCGGCGTCAACGTGCGCGTGACGAACAATTCCTATGGCGGCCCCGGCTTCTCCCAAGCGGCCTATGACGCCATCAGCCAGTTGAACCAGGACGGCATCCTCTTCGTCGCGGCGGCGGGTAACGACTCGGAAGACGACTTCGCCTTCCCGCATTACCCGGCTGACTACGACCTGCCGAACGTCATCTCCGTGGCCTCGACCGACGCGGGCGACAACGTCTCCTCCTTCTCCGACTTCGGCGCGCGCGGCGTGACGGTGGCCGCGCCCGGCTCGAACATCCTGAGCACGATCCCGCCGAGCATGGCCGCGGGGCTGGGCCTTCCGGCGGACACGGCCTACGCCTCCTTCAGCGGCACCTCGATGGCGTCGCCCCACGTCGCGGGCGCGGCTGCCCTCGCGCTCTCGGCCAACCCCAACCTCTCCGCGCAGAATCTGCGGGGCGTGCTCGCCTACACCGGCGACGTGCTGCCCTCACTTCAAGGCGAAACCACCACGGGACGGCGTCTGAACGTCGCCTCAGTCGTGGCCGCCGCCCTGCGCGGCGACGCGACGCCGCCCGCGCCCGCCTCGAACTTGCAGGTCACGACTCAGAGCGGGCGCGCGCTGACTCTCCGATGGACTGCGCCGGGCGACGACGGCAGTTCCGGCACGGCTGCGGACTACGACTTCACTTTCGTCAACACTTCGGGCGGGCGTCTGCCCCTGCCGAGCACGGTCTTGCCCGCCGCCGCCGGAAGCACGCAGGGCGCGACGTTGACGCTGCCTTACAGAAACTTCTCCGGCACGGTCGAGCTGCGCGCCTACGACGCGTCCGGCAACTTCAGCACGGCGAGCGTAGCCGTCACGCTCCCGCAGGACGAGAGCAGCGACCCTTACACCGTAACGGAAGGGCCGCCCGAAGCGCTCTCGACCGGCGGGACGCCGCTCGGCCTCTCCGCCGACGACTCCTTCGCGGAGTCTTACCCGCTGCCCTTCGACTTCTGGTTTTACGGCAGCCTGAAGAATTCGGTCACCGTTTCGACGAACGGCGCGCTCTACTTCTCGACCATCCCTCGCAGCTTCAACGGCGGCAACGTCGTCGGCCTCGACGCGCAGAGTTCCGTGCGCGGACTTCAGGGGCAGCAGATGATCGCGGGACTGTGGGACGACCTGAGAACCGACCGCGGAGGCGACGTGTTCGTTACGAAGGACTCAAGCCACATCGTCTTCCGCTGGCAGGCCGTCACCTTCGACCGCGGCGAAGTGCCCGTCAACTTCGAGATCGAGCTTCGCAGCGACGGCAAAGTTATCACCCGCTACGGCGCGGGCCAGTCCGCCCCGACGAACACGAACCTGCTGCCGGTCGTCGGCATCTCCGGCGGCGAGCCGGACGCATACTCGGTGGCGTCGCACACCTCGGAGACGGCGCAGGTCGGCCTGACCAACGCGCAGACCGTCACGTTCGTGCCGCGCGCGAGCGTCATTCCGCGCCACACGATCTCCGGCCACGTCACGGCGGCGACCGGCGGCGCGTCCGCGGACATCGCCGGCATCACGATCAACCTCACCGGCTCGGACTCGCGGACGACGCAGACCGACGCGTCCGGCTCCTACCGCTTTCAGGGCGTCGCCGACGGTGGTAGCTACACGGTCACGCCTTCGCAGGCCGGCGTCGTCTTCACGCCCGCGAGCGCCACCTTCAACAACCTGAGCCAGAACCAGACCGCCGACTTCACGGTCGCGCGCAAGACCTTCACCATCGGCGGGAGGGTGCAGGACACGAACGGCAACGGCATCGCCGACGCCGTCGTGGTTCTGAGCAAGGCGGTGCCCGACTCGCCGCTCGGCATCCCCACGTTCTCGCAGTCGGACGCGTCCGGCAACTTCTCGTTCCTCTGCGACCCCGGCGCGAACTACACCGTCAGCGCCTCGAAGCCGGGCTACGTCTTCTCCCAACCGAACAGCTACACATTCAACAACCTGAGCGCCAACCAGACCGTCATCTTCAGCGCCCGTCTCCCGCAGATCAGCGGTCATGTCTTGGACGCTGCCGGCGCGCCCGTCTCTGGCGCTACGGTCAGCCTCAGCGGCGCGTCCTCGGCGACGTTCACGACCGGCGCGGACGGGAGCTATTTGTTCGCGAACCTGCCGCGCGGCAACTACACGCTGACAGCTTCGAAAGCCTCCTTCGACCCGGCCTTCTTCAGCATCTCGGACCTGACCGCGGACGTGACGGCAGACCTCTCGCTGCTTCGCTTCGTCAAGGTCAGCGGGGTTGTCACAGACCCTTCGGGCAGTCCGTTGAACGGCACGACCATCCTCGACAACGGCAACGGCGTCATCGCCACCGGCCCGGACGGCGCTTACACGATACGCGTCTCGGTGGCGGCCAACGCGCCCGCGACGATCACGGCGCAGAAGAACGACTATACCTTCACGCTGCCGAGCGTGACCCTCAGCAACCCGGACGCGGGCGACCAGGTCGTCAACTTCGCGGCCTCATTCAACGGCAACCCGATTGACATCACCGACTTCTTCGTGCGCCAGCACTACAACGACTTCCTCGGGCGAGACCCTGACACTCCGGGCCTCCAGTTCTGGACGAACAACATCGAGTCGTGCGGGGCGATTCAGAGCTGCCGCGACGTGAAGCGCGTGGACACGTCTGCCGCGTTCTTCCTCTCCATCGAGTTCCAGCAGACCGGGAACCTCGTCTATAAGATGTACAAGGCGGCCTTCGGCAACCTCGCGGGCAAGCCCGTCGCAGTCCGGCGCGCAAGCTTCATCGCCGACACGCGCCGGATTCAGAGCACGCCCGGCCAAGTGATTGTTGGTCAGGGTAGCTGGCAGGCTCAGTTGGAGGCGAACAAGCAGGCGTTCGCGCTCGACTTCGTTCAGCGCGCGGCGTTCCAACAGGCTCACGCCGGTCAAGACGCGGACGCCTACGTCAACTCGCTCTTTGCCAACGCAGGCGTGACGCCTTCGAGCGCGGAGAGCAGCGCCGCCGCCGACGCCTACAACAACGCCGCGGCGGGCGGCGTCGCCGCACAACAAGCCGCGGCGCTCCGCTCGGTGGCCGAGAGCAACTCGGTCTCCGCGAAACTCTTCGACGAGTCGTTCGTGCTGATGCAGTACTTCGGCTACCTGCAAAGAGACCCGGACGCCTCGCCGGACAAAAACTTCGACGGCTACAACTTCTGGCTTCAGAAGCTGAACCAATTTAACGGCGACTACCGCGCCGCCGAGATGGTCAAGGCCTTCATCAGCGCCGACGAGTACAGGAAGAGGTTCGGGCAGTAAGTAGGGATTGAGTTAAATCCGAGGCCGGCGCGGGCGAAACGACTGCGCCGGCCTTTCCCTTCTCTGCCCGCCGAAAACCATGATGAAAGTAATCTGACGCGCCTGACCCCGACTTGACCACACGGCGAAATAATCTGTCGCCATGAGAACGTCGCGGAGGCCCGCGCGGCCCGTCACTTCCGCCCGCCTACCTGTGAACAGACCACCGGCTAACGGCACGCCGCGCACTTGCAGCCCTTCGGCCTGATGTGCTCGTCGAAGTAAGCTTCGCCGTAGTCGAAGGTGATCTCCTCACGCGCCTCAATGTCCCGGGCCGAGTAAAGTTCGCCGCACATCCCGCAGCGCAACTCGAAACGGTTCGCGTCGGTCTCGTACCGTGTAAGCCCGGTATTCGCCTCGCTCTCTTCGGCCTCAATTTTCGGACTGTCCCAAATCATATTCAACCCCCTCGGAAGCGGCTCGGCAGCGACGGCGCGTGCGCTCGCCTCGGCCAGCCGCTTGATTCCGAGCATCATCTTGCGCTCCATGACGAAGTGCGCCGGCTCGAACAGCGCGTGGTGAAAGAGCCAGCCGAGCGGCCCGCGCGCGACGCGCCCGCGACCGCGCACGACGAGGCGCGTCTTGTCGTCTTCAATAGGCTTGAGGAAGAAGCCCCACGTGCCCGGCTCGCCGGTGTTGCTGCCCATGACGATTGCCTTGTACGGCTCGCAGACGAGGACGGGCAGCGGCGGCACTTTCGGGTGCAGCCACACGCGGTCGCCGACCTTCAGGTGCTGGAACTCCGGCACGATGCGGTCGGCGTTGCGCATCCGACAACCGACGAGGTTTTCGAGCCACGCGTAGCTGTAAAACCCTCCCTTGTTCTGCCCGACCTGGACGAGCCACGGCCAGACCAACCACACGGGCGCGTTGATCGTGACGGCGTGCGTCACGGACTCCGAAGCGTCCGGCACTATCTCGTCGCCGGGCAAGACCACACGCGCCTCTGCTTCGGTCGCGCCCCACCTCAAGTGCCACGGGCGCACGGCGAAAACGTAAGCCGCGAGAGCCGCGACGCCGGTCGCGCCCGCGGCGGCCACTGTCAATGATCTCTTTCTCATCTCGACCTCCTCACGCGTGCAGGCCGGCTTGTTTGTGCGGGCGCGTCAACTGCCGCGCGAGTCCGTAAAACAGGAAGAGGAATCCGGGCGCGGACAGGATCAGAAATGCAAGCCCGCGCGGCGTCCCGCCGTTCAGCAGAAGGCTGTAGAGGTAGAAGGCCGCGAGGCCCGCGACGCTCACTCCGCCGCCCAATCCTTCGCGCCGCCACGCGATGAGCATCCCGGCGACGACCACGAATGGGAACAGGAGCAAGGCCGCCCACTGCCTCGGCGTCACTTCCGACGGGTCGAAGCCCTCGCCAACAAAGAAGAGCAGGAGAACGCCGACGCTGAAGACGCTTAAAGCCCTGCCCGCCCACTTCAGGGCGAGCAGCAGCTTGCTTTCGCCCGTCTGATTCTTGAGCATGACCGCCTCCTTCCCGCCGCCCCGCGGCGCGTATAAATCAGAGCGCCTCTTCGCCCCGACGCCTGTGATTGTCTTGCGCCCGCCGGCAAGTAATACCGGCCTCCGCTTAACCAGCCGGAGGTGCAATCAGTGTTCCCGCCGGGACGCGTCTCGCGTCCGACTTTTCCGCGCATTCTTCGTGCCCGAACCCCGGCGCGCTTACAGGGCGTGCGGGGATTTGCGCCCGCGCGCGGAAACTTACGCACGGCTCGCTCGCCGGCGCTGTCGGCGTGGCGAGAAAAGGCGGCATTCGGGCGGGCATGTCCGTTGCAGTTCGGGAGGCCGACAAGTACCGCGTGTCCGCCGCGCGCCGGTCGGGCAAAAGTCCTATCCGTTCGTGCGCGGGGACAAGAGTTTTGAAGAGGAGGATTCGGGATGAAAGTCAAAGACGTTATGACGAGAGACGCGAAGACGTGTGGCCCGCAGGCGAGCCTCGCCGCCGCCGCCGCGCTCATGTGGGAGAACGACTGCGGGACGCTGCCGGTCGTCGAGGACGGCGGGCGCGTCGTCGGCATGATCACCGACCGCGACATCTGCATCGGCGCGGCGACGAAGAATCGCGCGCCTTCGGAGATAGCCGTCGGCGAAGTCATCACGGGCGAGGTTTACGCCTGCGCGCCGGATGACGACATGCGGGAGGCGCTTGAGACGATGCGGCGCGAGCGCGTCCACCGCCTGCCCGTGGTCGGGGCCGACGGGGAGTTGCGCGGCGTCGTCTCGATGAATGATGTCGTGCTCAGGGCCGAGTTGAAGGCGGACGGCGAGGCCCCCGAACTCACTTACGCTGATGTCGTCCAGACCTACAAGGCCATCTGCGCGCACCCGCGCCGGGAACTGGAACTGTCGCAGCGGCAGCAGGCCGCGACCGCCTGAGAGGACGGCCATGCGCGGGAAGGAAGACGCCGACCCGTGGGCCAGGTTACGCGCGCGGCGGGCGCGGCGCGTTACGACGTAGAACTCGACGCCATGTGTTTGGGCAACCGCGAGCCGTGGTCGGCAGAAGGCGGAGGCCGGAGGATGGCATTCGCGCGGGCGGCGGCTATGGTAACTTCGGATCAATACTCGCCGCGAGGGCTGTCGGGCGCGGCGGCGCGTGCGCGCCTGGAGCTTTACGGCCCTAACGCTCTACCGGAGCAGCCGCCCGTACCTCTCCGGCGGCGTTTCGCCGCGCAGTTCAGAAGCCCGCTGATCTACATCCTTCTGTTCGCGCTCGTCGTTGACCTCGCCATCTGGCTCGCCGAAGGCGCGCGCGGCCTACCCCTCGAGTCCTTCGCCATTGTCCTTATCCTCCTCCTGAACGCGGGCCTCGGTGTTTATCAGGAGAGCAAGGCCGAGTCGGCTCTCGCGCGTCTGAAGTCGCTGGCCGAGCCGCGCGCGTGGGTTCTGCGTGACGGGCGCGCCGTGCGCCTGCCCGCCACCGAACTCGTGCCGGGCGACGTGGTGAGAGTCGAGGCGGGCGACCGCGTGCCCGCAGACGGCGTGTTGGTCGAGGCGCAGGGCGTGTCGGTGGACGAGTCGGTGCTGACGGGCGAGTCAGTGCCGGTGGACAAGGGGGCGGGCGGCGAGTCTTTCTCGGGGACGCTGCTGGTGCGCGGCAAGGGCTACCTAGAGGTGACGCGCACGGGGTCGGAGAGCGCGATGGGAAGACTCGCGGCGATGATCGGCGGGATTGAGGCCGAGAAGACTCCGCTCGAACGGCGCATGGCGACCTTCGGCGGGCAGGTCGCCCGCTGGGTGCTGCTGCTCGCCGCTCTGATAGCGCTGGGCGGCTTCTTCGTCGAAGGTCTCGCGCGCGCCGGACACGTCCTGCTCTTCGCGGTGGCGCTGGCCGTCGCCGCGGTGCCGGAGGGACTGCCCGCGGTGCTGACGCTGACGCTCGCGCTCGGCGTCGAGCGGATGGCGAAGCGCCGCGGCGTAGTGCGGCGCCTGAGCGCGGTCGAGGCGCTCGGCTCGGTGACGGTGATCGCCACGGACAAGACGGGGACGCTCACGGAAAACAGGATGACCGTCAGGTCAGTTGACAGCCCCGACACCGGGCGGGCGCTGCTGGCGATGATTCTGGCGAACGATGCCGAAGATGGCACCGGCGCGGGCGACCCGACGGAACTGGCCTTACTCAATTATGCCAGCGTTCAAGGTCACGACTTGGCCGACATCGCCGGCAGCCGTCCGCGCCTCGGCCTTCTGCCCTTCGACAGCTCCTACAAGTTCATGCGCGTCACGGTGGACGAAGACGGGCGCGCGGTGAGCTATCTGAAGGGCGCGCCCGAAGTGCTGCTGAGTCGGAGTCGGATCGACGGAAACGAGCGGCGGAGTTGGGAGGAGAAGGTCGCGGCTTACGCGGCGGAAGGGTTCCGCGTACTCGCCTTAGCCTGGCGCGAAGGCGAAGGAGACGAGGCCCTAAACTTTCTGGGACTCGTCCTTCTCTGGGACCCGCCGCGCGCGGAAGTGCCGGAGGCGATCAGGCTCGCGCGAGAAGCCGGCATCAGGGTCATCATGGTGACGGGCGACCACCCGGCGACTGCCCTCGCCGTGGCGAGCGAGGTGGGCATCCCGCCGGGCCGCGTCGTCACGGGATCGGATTTAGAGACGCTCACGGCGGAGGAACTCGCCCGCGCCGTCCGCGAGGCCAACGTCTTCGCCCGCGTCACTCCGGGGGACAAACTCCGCCTCGTCGAAGCGCTGAGGGCCGGCGGCGAGGTCGTGGCCGTGACCGGCGACGGCGTGAACGACGCGCCCGCGCTGAAGCGCGCCGACGTGGGCGTGGCGATGGGGCGGCGCGGCGCGGACGTTTCGCGCGAGGTGGCCGACCTCGTCCTCCTCGACGACAACTTCGCCACAGTCGTCGCGGCGGTCGAGGAGGGCCGCAACATCTACGAGAACATACAGAAGTTCATCCGCTTCCTCTTCTCGACCAACCTCGCCGAGACGTTGATCGTCGTCGGGGCCGCGCTCGGCTCGTTCTTCCTCGGACTGCACGACGACGCGGGCCGCCTGCTCCTGCCGCTGACCGCCGCGCAACTCCTGTGGGTCAACGTCGTCACGGACGGCCCGCCCGCCCTCGCCCTCGGACTCGACCGCGACCGCGGGGTGATGCTCCGCGGCCCCCGCGACCCGCAGGCCGCATTGCTCGACCCCGCCTCGTTGCGCTTCATCCTGAGCGCCGGACTGTTTAAGACGTTGGTGGGCGGCGCGCTTCTCGTTGGACTGCCGCGCCTCGGCTACGGCCTCGGCGAGACGCGCAGCCTGCTCTTCCTCTACATGACGGTCGGCCAACTGTTCTACGCCTACCCCTCGCGGCGTATCTCTACCGCGTCCGGCTTCAACGCGGCGGTGCACCTGTCGGTCATACTAGGCACGGCGTTGCAGTTGCTCACCGTACTCCTGCCCGCGTTGCGCGCCCTGCTGGGGCTGGAGCCGCCCGCCCCTTCCGCGCTCCTCTGGGTGGCGGGGGCAGTCCTCCTGAGCTGGGGCGCGGCGGAGGCTTTCGTCAGTCTTGACGGTTCTCGGCCTGATGCCGCCGAAAGCGAAAGCACCGAGTGTGCGGGGAATGATCATCATGCTTACTCGTGAACGCCCAGAGGCCCCGGGGCAAGCGGGGCAGTGGAAGAAGCTGATCCGAGAGTTGAGCGCCGTCCGCTCCGACATGCTCGGCCTCGAAACCGAGTGCGAAGAGAGGCTCCGCTCGCTGCACGAGTCGCAGCGGGAGAGCGCGCGGAATCTCCTGCACTACCTCGCGCTGCGCCGGCACGACTTGCGAAAGACACAACAGCGCCTGGCCGCCCGCGGACTCTCCTCGCTCGGAAGGTCCGAGCCTCACGTCCGGCGCAACCTCGACGCCGTGCTCGGCGTGCTGCACCGCCTCGCCGGCTCCGCGGACGGGTCGGACTCATCCGCGGACGGGAACGGCTTCGCCGACGGTCGCGAACTGCTCGAAGAGCACACGCGCGCACTGCTCGGGCCGCGGCCCCGTCACAGGGACGTGCTCGTGATGGTGACGATGCCGAGCGAGGCGGCGGACGATTACCGTCTGGTTCGCGACCTCGTCGCGAGCGGCATGGACTGTATGCGGATCAACTGCGCGCACGACGAGCCGCAGGCTTGGGCGCGCATGATCGCGAACCTGCGGCGCGCCGAAGACGAGGCGGGGAGACGCTGCCGGCTGCTGATGGACTTGCCGGGGCCGAAGCTTCGCACGGGCGCGGTCGAACCCGGCCCGCCGGTCGTCAGGTGGAGGCCGCGGCGCGACCTCTTCGGCAGAACGGAAGCGCCCGCGCGCGTCTGGCTGACTCCCGCGGACGGCGGGCCGGCGGCCCCCGAACCGGCGGACGCTTCCCTGCCCGTCAACGGGAACCTGCTCGCCCACGCGCGGCCCGGCGCGCTCGTCAAGTTCTTCGACGCGCGCGGGGCGTCGCGCTCGCTGAAGGTAGTCGAGGCCGTGGGCCGTGGCCGTTGGGCCGAATCCTCCCGGACGGCCTACGTCATTCCGGGGACGACGCTGCACCTGATCGGTCACGCCTACGAGACGAACGGCAACTTGATTGAGGGGAGAGTCGGAGAGCTTCCGCCGCGCGAGCAGTGGATAAGTTTGAAGACGGGCGACAAGCTCGTCCTGACGCGCGACGCGACGCCCGGACGCCCCGCGCGCTTCGACAGCCGCGGTCGCGTCAAGAGTCCGGCTTCGATAGGCGTCACGCTTCCCGAAATCTTCGGCGACGTGCGCGCGGGCGAGAGCGTCTGGCTCGACGACGGCAAGATCGGCGGCGTCATCCGGCGCGCAGGCCGCGAAGAGATCGAGGTCGAGATCACGCACGCTCGCGCGCGCGGCGAACGCCTCTTCGCGGACAAGGGCGTCAACCTGCCCGACACGCGGCTGAGCCTGCCCGCGCTGACCGAGACAGACCTCAAAGTCCTTCCGTTCGTCGCGGCCAACGCGGACATCGTCGGCTACTCGTTCGTGCGCTCGGCCCCGGACGTTCAAGCCTTGCAGGCGCGGCTCGCGGAACTCGGCGGCGCGTCGCCCGGCATACTGCTGAAGATCGAGACTCGCAGTGCGTTCGACCAGTTGCCGAACATCATCCTCGCGGCGATGCGCGGCCCTTCGTTCGGCGTGATGATCGCGCGCGGCGACTTGGCGGTCGAGTGCGGCTACGAGCGCATGGCCGAGGTGCAGGAGGAGATTCTCTGGGTCTGCGAGGCGGCGCACGTCCCCGTCGTGTGGGCGACGCAGGTCTTGGAGACGATGGCGAAAGACGGCCTGCCCTCGCGCGCCGAAATCACCGACGCCGCGATGGGCGTGCGGGCCGAGTGCGTCATGCTCAACAAGGGGCCGTATGTGGTCGAGGCCGTGCGCGCTTTGGACGACATCCTGCGGCGGATGCAGGCGCACCAGTCGAAGAAGCGCTCGATGCTCCGCCACCTGAAACTCGCCGACCACTTCGCCGCGGACGACTCGGCAAGGCGGAAACCGAAAAGAGGCCGCGGCACCGCGGCGCGTGGGGCGCGTCCGTGTTGAAGAAGAGAAGACACGCGAAGACCACGCCTGAGAAGCGCGGCACGTCGCCCGCGCCGCGGTTGACGTGCCGCGTCGCGCGGGCGGCGCTGTGCTGCTGCCTGCTCTGCGCGCAGACGGCTCTGGCGCAGGGCGGGCCGCCGCTGCGCACGGACGACACGGCCACGCCCGGCAAGGGGCACTGGGAGATAAACATCGCCGCCACCTTCGAGCGCGAGCGCGACGAACGCGAGTCCGAGCTGCCGCTCATTGACATCAACTACGGCGTCGGCGAGCGCGTGCAACTGAAGTTTGAAATGCCGTGGCTCATGGTACGCGAGCGCGGCGCGCGTGCGCGGCGCGGCCCCGGCAAGGCGGCAGTCGGCGTCAAGTGGCGCTTCTTCGAGAACGAGCGGCACGGCTTCGCCGTCTCGACCTACCCGCAACTGGAGTTCAACGTCTTTCGCGCCTCCGCGCGCAGGGGTCTCGTCGAAGACACGAAGGAGTTGCTGCTCCCCTTCGAGTTGACGAAGAAGCTCGGCCCCGTAGAAGTTAACGGCGGAATCGGCTACCGGCTGATTCGGCCCCGCCGCGACGAATGGCTTTACGGGCTGGCCGTCGGCAGGCGCGTGACGAAGCGGCTCGAACTGCTCGGCGAGATTTACGGCACGTCGCGGCGCGGACTCGAAGAGGACGAGTCGTCCTTCAACCTCGGCGGCAGGCTCCGCGTGAGGCGGCACGTCACGCTCCTGTTCTCCGCCGGTCGGAGCTTCCGCAAGGCTTCGAGCGGCGAGCCGACGCTCTACGTCTATGCGGGCACACAGTTCACCTTTTAAGTCCGGTTACGGAAACGCGGGCGCGCGGTTTGGTGCGACATGGCGAAGGTTAAAGAAGTCGCGGGGCTGACGGACGAGACGGGGGTCGCCGAAGGAATACGGCTGCTCTCGATGTCGCGCTTCGGCGAGTTCCAGGACTTCCGCGAGGAGGCGCTCGGCGACGACCCGGAAGGTCTGCACGACATGAGAATCGCCTGCCGCCGCCTGTCGTGGGCGCTCCGCGAGTTCCGAAGTTACGTCCCGGCACGTCTCGTCAAGCGACCGCGCCGCAGGCTGAGAAAGATAGCCGCCGCGCTCGGACGCGTGCGCGAAGAGGACGCGGCAATCGCCGAGATCGAGAAGCTGTCGGGCGAATCGCCGGACGAAGTCTCCGCCGGAGTCCGCGCGATGGCGGCTGCGCGACTGCGCAAACGCGCGCGGCTGCGCGACGCGCTCGCGAAGAAGATCGAGCCGCGAAGGCTCGGTCGAATCGGGGGCGAACTTTATCAAGCCCTCACGCGCGCAACCGATTCTTCACGTTGCCGAGACTCCGAGCGTGACGGGTGCGACGCCAAACTGCGCTTCCGCGACCTGGGACGCAGGATCATCGAAGAGCGTCTGTCCGAGGTCGAGGCGAGGAGCGACGCCTTCTTCAAGCCCGCCGACTTGAAGTCGCTCCACCGCCTGCGCGAGGCAGTCCGCGAGCTTCGCTACGCGCTCGAATCGTTCGGGTCGTACTGGGAAGGGACTGCCGAATTTTTCGACGAGGAGTTGGACAGGCTGCAAACCGCACTCGGCAAGTCCAACGACCTCGGCGCGTGGGTCGAAGCCTTGGACGCAAGTCTCCTGAAGCTCAAAGGCCGCCCGCGCGAGGGCGTTCACGAGTCCGCGCGGGAAGCCTCGGTCTGGCTCCTCGCACACCACACGAGGGCGCGCGCAAAAACCTTTTGCGAGGCGCTGACGATCTGGAACGATTGGGAATCGCGCGGGCTTTCGGCGCGGCTGCGCGAATGCCTCGCGGCGAACGTCACCGCCGAAAGCGGTTCGCGGCCCGGCCCGCGCGCACGAGCATCAGTCGCGAAGGACTGCCGAGAGAGTAGGTAGCGTCATGGCCGACGGGGGAATAAAAATCACGCGGCTGCTCCGGCCCTATTGGGCGTCGCTCGCGCTCGCCTCCGCGGCGGTCGCCGTCGAGGGCGCGACCGACCTGCTCGAACCCTGGCCGCTCAAAATAGTCTTCGACTACGTCATCGGCTCGAAGCAGATGACGGGCCGGCTCGCGGCAGTCGTCGGCGGCACGACGGGGACGGACAAGTCCGCGGTATTGGAATTCTCAGTCCTCGCCGTCATCGCCATCGCCCTGGCCGCCGCGGTCGGGACCTACGCCGAGAAGTACCTGACGACGAGCGTCGGGCAGCACGTGATGCACGACCTCCGCCACCTGCTCTACCACCACATCCAGCGCCTCTCGCTCTCCTACTACGAGAAGCAGAAGACGGGCGACCTGATCGTCCGCGTCACGAGCGACATCGACGCCGTGCAGGACTTCGTCTCCTCGGCGCTTCTCGGCGTCGCCGTTGACGTGCTGACGCTTCTGGGGATGCTCGGCGTGATGTTCTACCTCGACTGGCGCTTCACGCTCGTCGCGCTCTCGGTCGCGCCCGTCCTCTTCGCGGTCGTTTATACGTTCACGCGACGCATCAAGCGCGCCGCGCGCGAGGTCAAGAAGAAGGAGAGCGAGATCACGTCGGTCGTGCAGGAGTCGCTCACGTCGGTGCGCGTCGTCAAGGCGTTCGCGCGCGAAGAGTACGAGGAGCGCAGGCTCGACAAGGAGAGCCTGGAGAGCGTTGACATGGCGCTGCGCGCGCGGAAAGTGAAGGCCAAGCTCTCGCCCGCCGTTGACATCATCGTCGCCGCGGGCACGGCGCTCGTGCTGTGGTTCGGCGTGAAGTTCGTCCTCACGGGCGAGCTGACGGCGGGCGCTTTGATCGTCTTCATTCTTTATCTCGGCAAGATGTACAAGCCGATGCGCGACCTCTCGAAGATGACCGACACCATCTCGAAGGCGCAGGTCGGCTTCGAGCGCATCCGCGAAGTCTTAGACACCGAGAGCAAGGTGCGCGACCTCCCCGGCGCGCGCACGGCCCCGCGCTTCGCCGGGAGGATCGAGTTCGAGCACGTCCGCTTCGGCTACGAGGCCGACAGGCCGGTCTTCACAGACCTGAGCCTCGCGGTCGAGCCGGGGCAGTTCGTCGCGCTCGTCGGGCCGACCGGCTCGGGCAAGTCAACGCTCATCGGCCTCATCCCGCGCTTCTACGACCCCGACGCCGGGCGTGTGAAGATTGACGGCGCGGACGTGCGCTCTTACAAGCTGAAGTCGCTGCGGCAGCAGGTCAGCTTCGTCTTGCAGGAGACGCTCCTGTTCCGCGCGCCGGTCTGGCAGAACATCGCCTACGGCAAGCCCGAAGCGACTCGCGAGGAGATAGTGCGCGCCGCCAAACTCGCCAACGCGCACGAGTTCATCGAGCGGATGCCGCAAGGCTACGACACCATCATCGGCGAGCGCGGCGAGACCCTTTCGGGCGGCCAGCGACAGCGCATCGCCATCGCGCGCGCCATCATCCGCGACACGCCGATACTCCTCTTGGACGAACCCTCCACGGGTCTCGACGCGGCGTCCGAGGAACTCGTCTTCGAGGCGCTTGGGTATCTGATGAGCGGCAAGACCTCAATCGTCATCGCCCACCGCCTTGAGACCGTCAGGCGCGCCGACGTGATCCTCGTCGTCGCGGACGGCGCGATCATCGAGCGAGGCACGCACGAAGAACTGCTCGCGCGCGGCGGACTCTACTCGCACCTTTACGAGATTCAGTTCAGGCGGCAGGCGGCGCAGACCGGGGCACAGGCAATCAACTGAGATGAATTCCGGGGAAGCTGACGGGCTAAACTACCCTCACGATACTTTCACAGGCGAATCAGCTCGTTGATTCTGGCGCGCACGGTTCCGGCGAGCATCTCGACTTCTTCGGGGCTGTAACCGCCTGCGCGGAAAGCGTCCTTGATCTGCCGGTCGCTTAGGCGAGAGAGAAGACCGCCGATCCAGCGGGCCTGCTCGACCGTGACGCCTTTGAGCATCCCGGCGTTCTTGCCGTGGAAGTCGAAGCGGACGAAGCCGTTCTCAACGCCCGTAACGAACTTCGTCTTCACGTAGTCCGAAGGCGCGTTGCGCGTGTGCGTGAAGGGGCCGCCAGTCTTGCCGAAGGTCCCGCCGAGGTCGGTGACGACGTACTGCAACTCGCCCGGGCCGCCGTCCGCGCCCGGCACGTAAAATGTTTTATTGTTCTCTTCCTTCAGGTCCCAGTTGTTCAGAAGCGCCATCATGACGGCCAGCCCCTGAAATTCTCTCGTCCCCGTGAACGGGTTTTTGTCCCAACTCCAGTTGTCGATCTTCTTGACCCCCTTCGGCCTCGACTTGAACCTCACGTTGACGTAGCCGTCGCCCTCGCACCTCTCAACCTCCTTCCGAGGCTTCGGCGCTCCCGCGATGTGGGCGCACGGGACGAGGTAGCTGACCTCCGTCATGTAGCCCGCGGCCCACACGAGCCGCAGCGAGACGGTCTCCGGCTGCGCCTCCTTGCCGAGCTTGGCGACCCACTTCTTCCCCGACCCGTCGCGCACGTCCCACTTGACCGAGTAGCCGGTCGTCGTGTCCGCCTCGAACGTGACCTTCGACAGGTCTGGCCGCATCGCCTCGCCGCCGGGGCCGAGGAAGAGGTCGCGCGTCGCGATGTCCGCAGGCTCGCGCCAGATGACGGGCGTGCCTTCGTACGCCTTCTTGTCCTTCTTCGACTGCGCGCCGGAATGGCCCGCGGGCCAGGCGAGCAGCAGGCCGAGACAGAATGCGACGAGGGAAAATGAGCGCCAGGCAAATCCCTTCATGATCGTTCCTCCCGACGGCGGGGTTCGCGCCACACGCCGTCTCAACCTTCGGCGGGAAGCTCAGGCTCGCGCGTGACTTCGACCGAGCAGTGCGCGCGCGCCGCGACAGCCGCCGACACGCTCCCCAGAAAGTAGCGGCCTAAGCGGCTGCCCGTGCCGCGCGAGCCGACGAAGATCGAGTCGGCACCCCACCGCTCCGCCTCTTCGACCAGCACGCGCCGTGGGTCGCCCGTCGCGACGAGCGATGTCGCCACAAGCCCCGCGTCGCTCAACTGCCTGACGGCGCTTCCGACCGTCGCGCACACCCAGTCGCATTCTGCGCGATTCTCTTCTTCGATCACTTCCCGCAGCGGCGGGATGAAGCGACCGACGCCGAGAGGAATTGGCGGGTCTTCGACGACACAGACGCGCGCCTCGCTGCCGCGCGGCCACAAGCGCGCAGCCACCTCGCGCACCGCCGCTTCCGCCCCGCGCGAGCCGTCTATGCCGACGAGGACGCGCGCCGGCGTCGGCTCGACCTCGACGCGGCCCCGCGCCACGCGCACGGACGAGCGCGACTCGTTCAAGACCTTCTGCGAGACGCTGCCCATCACGAAACGGCCCAGGGCGGAGCGACCGTGAGAGCCGACGACGACGAGGTCTGGCCCCCACTCGTCGGCTACCCGCAGCACCTCGCGCGCGGGCGAGCCGTAAAAGCTCTCGGCGCGCACCTCCCAGCCGGGGAAATTCTTCCGCAGTCGCGCCCGCGCCTTCTCCGCGAGGGCGTGGGCCTCGACCACGGTGGGAGAGTCCTCGATGAAGTGCCTCTGTAGTTCGGCGGGCGTGTACGCTGCCGCAGCCTCCTCGACGACTTCGTAAACGGACGGGGGCGGCGGCGGCAGCCAGACCTCCGTGACCGAAACCACCAATGCTTCGGCGTCGGGCGGCAGCCCCGCGCGTTGCAAGTCGTCGAGCGCGGCCTCGGCGCAGTCCGAGCCGTCGTACGCGATAAGTATTTTCATGGCGGACTTCCTCCTTGCCGGCTGCCGGTTTTTCTGGCCTTTAAGAGAGATAAAGAGGCAGCCCGTGTGTGCTCAATAGGCGCGTATCCTGCCGGCGAGCAGTCGGCGTAATACATGCGTGCAACGGTCGTGCCGACTTATCAAAAATCGTAAATCAATCTTCTTCAGTCGTAGCTCGACCCGGCGCGCCACGCCGAAGCGCGCCGTGTGATCTTTCACGCACGGCGCGCGGAACTTTACGCATCAGATCACGGCAACGGCCCCGCCGTAGTCGAGCGCCGGCACACTGAATCGCATGACAAGAAGAGCCGCACTTATGCCGCCGACAAAGGAAACCGTGAGCCGCGTGAAGAATCCGGCTTCACGACCGCGCGGAGGGTTACTACTCGGCCAGCACCTGTGCAGTTTTCAGCAGGCTCAAATCTATCGGCTTGGTTCTGCCGGCCACCTCGGCGAGCGGCGTCGCCGCGACACGCCCCTCGCGCAGTCCCATGAGCACGCCGCGCTCCCCTCCCAACAGGTGCTCCGTCGCCGCCACGGCGAGGCGCGTCGCCAGCAACCGGTCGAACGCGCCGGGCGCTCCGCCACGCTGCACGTGTCCCAGCACCGTCGCCCGCAGCTCGAAGCCGAGCCGCTCGTGGTGCTCGCGGAAGTAACTCGCAAGCCCCTGCGCGTTGAAACGCGCGCCCTCGGCGACCACGACGATGGCGTGTGCCTTGCCACGCTCGTATGCGGCGCGCACATCCCTTGCGACCTCTTCCGGGTCGGCCTCTACTTCCGGCAGGATGATGACCTCCGCCCCGCCCGCGATGCCCGTCATCAGCGCGATGTATCCGCAGTCGCGCCCCATCACCTCGACGAGGAACGCGCGCCTGTGCGAGGAGGCCGTGACCTTCAGGCGGTCTATCGCTTCGAGGGCGACGTTAAGCGCGGTGTCAACGCCGATGGACATCTCCGTGCCGCAGAGGTCGTTGTCTATCGTCGAGGCGACGCCGACCACGGGGAAGCCCGCCTGCGAGAGCAGGTGTGACCCGGTCTGCGAGCCGTCCCCGCCGACGACCACCAGTCCCTCGACCTCGCGCTCGCGCAGCGCATTCAAAGCGCGCTCGCGCCCTTCCGCCGACTTGAACTCCGGGCAGCGCGCGCTGCCGAGTACCGTGCCGCCCTGCTGGATGATCCCGCCCACGTCGCGCGCTTGCAACCGTATGAACTCCCCTTCTATCAGTCCCGCATAACCTCGCCGGACGCCGAAGACTTCACAGCCGTGACTCAACCCGGTGCGGACGACGGCCCTGATGGCCGCGTTCATGCCCGGCGCGTCGCCGCCGCTCGTCACCACGCCCATCCTTCTCATGATCGCCTCCTTCCTCGCCGCGCGCCTTCCTGTCGAGCGCGTCGCGCTCGCGGCGTGACGCGCGCGGTCGCGCAGCACCGCGCGGCAGAGTCTATTTCTGTATGCGCCGGAGGCCGTCCTGAAAACCTTTCCGCGCCGCGCCGGCGGAAGGCGGAGGGTCGGTGACAGTCCAGGTGCAGACGTAGCCTTCGGGGATGACGGCCTTGCGGTAGGCGTTGACGGTTTCGGTGTTGATGACGGCCTCGGCGCGCAGCGTGTGCTCGCCGGGCGAGACGACGAAGTAGATGCTGCGGTCGCCCGAAGGCACGCCGTCCATCCTCTCCTCGTCAATGAAGAAGAGCAGGTAGTAACTCGACTCGTTCCGCAAGCCCACAGCCGACTCGCCCGTCGGGCTGACGAAGCACTGCGCCGAGGCCACTTCCGCCGCGGCGAGCAGCAGGATGAAGACGAGCAGCGCCGTCAGCAGCCAGATCATGACGCGCCGCGCGGCGTGCCAATTCATTTCAAAGTGTGCGCGCATACTCCACCTCCTTCGTGCCGGCTGCGGCACTAACGCCACGCCGGCCCGCGGAGGGACTGCCGCGGTGAGCGCCTCACCGCTTTCGTGCGACTCCGCGGCTCATTCAGTTGAGCGCGTCTCGAAGCGCAGGACGGTCGTCGCGCCCGCCGAGTCTTCGATGTCGAGGCCCTCGCCGCGCCCTTCGGCGTCGAGGCGGATGACGACCTTCCGGGCGCGCACGACCGTGCGCGTCACGTTGCGCCCGGACGCGCCCTCCCCGCCGAGCATGATCTCGACCGACGGCGCTTCGTCGCCTTCCGTGTCGAGGTCTATGCCTGAGAGCTGAAGTCCGTCCTCCAGCCATAAGTCCTCCACGCCGCCGTCGGATTTCATGACCCCCAGGCGCGTCAGTCGCGCGCCGTTCTGCCGGTTGAACTCCCGCAGGTACGGCTCCCAACGTGCGCCCGGCTCTTCGCGTCTCAGTTCGGTCTTCATGTCGGCTCACCTCGACTGGTCTTAATCGAATCGTCGGATCAAACTAAACCGGCACGGGGCGGGAGCGCCGCATGAAATTATGAAAGGGTATGAAACGAACGCCCCGTCCCGTGCCGCTCCTCGCGCCCGCCTACGGCACGATTGAGATGTGGCTCTTGACGCTGTGGACGCCGGGCGCAGACCACGCCGCGCGCTCGGCCTCATCCTTCTCGGCCCACGACCGCACGTTGCCCCACAGCTCCGCCGTCCCGTCGTGCGCGGTCACGGTGATGCGGCGCGCGTCGAGTTCGGCGTGATGCCTGATCGCCTCCTCGATCTTGCGCTGCACCTCCTTCGTCGAGAGCTTCGGCATGATCCCGATGTTGTTGGTCACGCCGACGACGCCCGTCAGTTTCTTGACTGCCGCCTCGGCTGAGTCCCTCTGGTAGCCCCAGTCCACCGTGCCGTCGAGGTAAACCCAGCCGCTTTTGACCGTCACCTTCACGCGTTCTTCGGGCACGTCCACGCGCGCCTCGAGCGCCGCGGCAGCCGCCGCCGCGACCTCCGTGTCGGTCTTCTTCGAGGCGGGCTTCACCTCGATGTCGTTGGCGACGGCCTTGACGCCGTAGGTGCGCTTGGCGGCGCGCTCCGCCGCGAGCTTCTCGGCGTAGCTGCCGACGAAGCCGGTGAGCGTCACCGTCCCGTCGTCGGTCGCCACGCCGACATCCGTTGACCTCACCTCCGGGTCGTAGTCGAGAACCCACTGGACGCGCTCGCGCAAATCCTTGTCAGCTTGCTTGACCGTTTTCGCTTGCATGATTTCAAACCTCCTTCGTTTGGAGCGCGCGCGGTCGGCTGCTCCTTCGTCTGCACTTCTCTTCTCCGACTGTTGACATGATCTTTTCCTCCGCGGAAATTCCAGCGGGCCTTACGCGTCGTGGGCCGTCGTCGTTAAGAACTCTTTTCCAACTCGTCGGAGTGCAACCGACGTGCCCGCGCGGAGACGTTCAAAGGCGAGGGATTAAAAGGGTGTGGAGGAGTACGCACAAACGGCGGGCGTAAAAGTACGCGCGGGGGCGGAAAACTACGCCCGTCGCTGCGTCGTGGTATTGAGGGGTGTGGAATACGAGGTCAGGCGGCGGGCCGGTGCACAGAGTCGTCGGCGCGTGACGCGGACGGCTTGTAAGGTCTCGCGATCAAGGTCGGGCACGGGGCCAGGCGCAGAACCCTGTCGGCGTTCGACCCGAAAAGGGCGAGAAGGCCGTGGCCGACGCCGTCCGAACCCAGGCAGATGAGGTCTATCTCGTGCTCCGCCGCGTAGGCGAGCACCTCCTCGTAAGGCTTGCCGGTCAGCACCGCGCGCACGACCCTTACCCCGCGGCCTTCTTCACCGGTCACCGACTCCTCAAGCCTTCTGGTCGCGTCGTGGTAGAGCGAGCGCGCCGTGCCCGCGACCCAAGCCAACTCCGGCGCTTCGCCGACCGGTTCGGGGAGGACGTGGAGAAGGTGAAGCTCGGCCCCGAACTTCCGGGCGAACGAGAGTCCATATTGCAGCGCCAGCTCCGAGCGGTCGGAGAAGTCGTGCGCGACGAGGACGCGCCCCAAGTCAGTGTCGCCCGCCGAGAAGCCGACCCACTCGCGCTCGCGCGCGTGCGTGACCAGAACCGAGCAGGGCGCGGTGCGGCAGACCGTCTCGGCGGTCGAGCCGAGCAGCGCCGCGCTGAGTGGCCGGCGGCGCGAGCGCATCACGATCAGGTCTGCGCCGCGCGCCGCGGCCTCGCGCGTGATCGCCGCGCCGGGGTCGTCCGCGTCGAGGATGAAGCCTTCCCAGTCGAGAGTCGAGAAGTCTGACGCGCCCAGGTGGTGCGCGAGGGCGTCCTCGAAAATGGTCTCGACGCGTCGAGCCACCTCCGCGCCGTCTCCGTTCTGCGTGGCCGCCGCAGTCTGCCCGCCGCAGTGGCAGAGCATGAGCTTCGCCCCGTAGCCGCGCGCGAGCCCGACGGCGTAGCGCAGCGCCTCCTCCGACTCCTTCGTCATGTCTAAGGGGCACAGTATCCTTTCGACTTTGATCATCGAGGCTCGCACGCCGCCACCCGCGACGCCCTCCTTCCCGATTACTCTCGACGCCGGACGAAGCAACGCACGTGCCGACGCGGCGGGCGCGCGTTCGAGCATATCTTTCGCAGAATTTCAGACGAGGCTGGGGAGTCGTGCGGATTTTTACGCCCGCGATGCGGCTTCGTGCTACCATGCCCGGCAGCGCACTTTGTTTGACGATACGGATACTTACCTCGCCGTATTCTTTTATCCAACGAGCCTACGCCATCCTGCCGAGCGGGACGCGCCGACTTGCCGCAAGCGTTACACGGGGAGTGGGCCATGAACGACCCGAAGGATAACCTGCCGCAGCAGACCGAGGAGGCTTTCGAGGCGCGGCTCGCCGGGATCGTCGAGTCGGCGATGGACGCCATCGTCACCGTTGGCGCGGATCAACGCGTCGTCCTCTTCAACCGCGCCGCCGAACAGATGTTCCGCTGCCCGGCTGCCGACGCCTTAGGCCGGCCCCTCGACCGCTTCATCCCCGCCGGCTTCCGCTCCGCGCACCGCGGGCACATACGCGCCTTCGGCGAGACCGGAGTCGCCACGCGCTCGATGGGCGGGACGCGCGCGGTGTCGGGCCTGCGCGCGGACGGCGAGGAGTTCCCCGTCGAAGCTTCGATCTCGCAGGTGGAGGCCGGCGGGCAGAAGCTCTACACCGTCATCATGCGCGACATCACGGAGCGCAAGAAGGTCGAGGCGCAGCTCCTGCGCGCGCAGCGCATGGAGTCCATCGGCACGCTCGCCGGCGGCATCGCGCACGACCTCAACAACGTCCTCTCTCCCATCCTCATGGCCGTCGAGGTGCTCAGGATGAAACACACGGACGAGGAGAGTCAGACATGGCTCAGAATACTCAACGAGAGCGCGCAGCGAGGGGCCGCGATGGTCAAGCAGGTGCTCTCCTTCGCCCGCGGGACGGGCGGGGAGCGTACGCTTCTCAACCCCAAACACCTGCTCGCCGAGTTTGTCAGCATCATGCGTGAGACCTTCCCCAAATCAATCGAGATCAAGTTCAACCTGCCCTCGGGCCTGTGGCCTGTCTCAGCCGACGTGACGGGGCTGAACCAGGTGCTGATGAATCTCGCCGTCAACGCGCGCGACGCGATGCCGGCGGGCGGCGTGCTGACCTTGAGGGCCGAGAACGCCACAGTGGACGAGAACTACGCGCGGATGCGGGTTGAGGCCGCAGCCGGAAATTACGTTAAGGTCACGGTCGAGGACACCGGGGTGGGAATGACGCATGAAGTGCTGGGCAGGATTTTCGACCCTTTCTTTACGACCAAGGGCGTCGGCAAGGGAACGGGGCTGGGGCTTTCGACGGCTCTCGCCATCCTGAAGACGCACGGCGGCTTCATGGATGTTCACAGTGAAATCGGACGCGGGAGTTCGTTCACGGCCTATCTCCCCGCCGCAGACATCGGCGAGCAAGTTCGTGAGGAGAAGTCGAAGGCCGAACTACCTACAGGAAAAGGGCAACTGGTTCTCGTTGTAGACGACGAGGAGGCGATCAGGCAGATCACCAAGGGCACGCTGGAAGCATTCGGCTATCGTGTGCTGAGCGCGGGCGACGGCACCGAGGCAGTCGCCCTCTATGCCCCGATGAAGGACGAGATCGCCTGCGTCATCACCGACATGATGATGCCCTTCATGGACGGGCTGGCGACCATCCGCGCCCTCAAGCGACTTAACCCCGCCGTGAAGATCATCTCGGCCAGCGGCCTCGCGGAGGACGCGAAGGAGAAGGAGGCCGCGGGACTCGGTGTAGAAAAGTTTCTGCCGAAGCCTTACACGGCGGAGGCGCTGCTGCGGGCGCTGGCCGCGATCCTCGGCCCCTCTTCGGCGAATTGAATTCGGATTCCACCCGACCGTCTTGCGCTTCCCTTCTTCACTAAATGCGCGACTTTTCTGGTCTCGACGTTGTGCCCACCAGTGCCGGCGGCACGGCGCTTCACCTACACGCGTTGACGGGCAGGCACATTCTGAAGGTCGAGCCGCGCCCCGGCTCCGAGCGGACTTCGACGCGCCCGCCGTGCTCGCGCGCGATGCGCCGCACCGCCGGAAGCCCCAAGCCGGTTCCTCCTTCGGTCGTCGTGTAGAAGGGGCTGAACACGCGCGCGCGATCTCGCTCCTCGATGCCGCAACCGGTGTCTTCGACCTCGATGACGGCCTCGCGCCCCGCGTCTGCATCGTCTGAAGTTTCCTGGCGGACGCGCACGACGACTCGCCCGCCGTCTTTCACGGCCTCGACGCCGTTGAGGATGAGGTTGAGCACGGCATCCTCGATCTGCGCGGCGTCGAACGGCAGAACGACCGGGTCGGGCGAAGGCTCGAAGAGGACAGCGGTCTGCTGACCTGTGGAGGATGCCTTCGCGGCCTGGTGGCGGGCGAGCAGCACGGCGCGGCGCACCGCCTCGTCGAGCGAGGCGACGGCGAGCCGCGGCGGGCGCGGGCGGGCGCGCTGCAAGAGAGCGCGCACGGTCGCGTCTATGCGCTCGACGGCGTGGCTCACGTCTTCGAGGACTTCGATCTCGGGGTCGCCAGTCTTTCGGCGGCGGATGAGGATGTCAACCGCGCCCTTGATGCCGGCCAGCGGGTTCTTGATCTCGTGGGCGAGGCCCGCGGCCAACTCGCCGACGAGCGAGAGGTGAGAGGCGCGCGACAGCTCGACCTCAAGCCTCTTCTTCTCCGTGATGTCCACGCCGGAGGGGACGAGGTGCGTGACGCGCCCGCGCCCGTCGAAGACCGGCGCGAGCATGAAGTCCACGATGATGAAGCGCTCGCGTCCGACGCGGTTCATCGTGTCGAAGCGCGAAGGCTCGCCGCGCGCCGCCCTGTCGATGGCCTCGCGCAGCCGCGCCTGAACATCGGCGGAGAAAGACCACCAGTAGGTCTGCTCGAAGGGGAGACCGAGCACGTCGTCAGGTTGCAGCGAGGCGGCTTCGAGCGCGGCACGGTTCGCCTCGACGAGAGTGCCGTCGGGCGTGAGCACGCCGGCGAAGGCGAACAGGCCGTCGAGCACGTCGTGCAGCCGCCGCCCGCTCAGCCGTGACGCTTCACCGCCTGTCGTAATCCCCTGCTTCTTTTTAATCGGCGTGTTCACCCGGTGTCTCGTCACTGAGATTCGCAGTTAAGTTTCAGGCGCGCAAGACTCCGAGCTTCTTCAGGCGGTAGCGGAGTTGGTCGCGCGAGAGGCCGAGGAGTTGGGCGGCGCGCTTCTGGACGCCGCCCGCGCGCTCCATCGCCTGCCGGACGAGCGACAGCTCGACCTCTTCGACCGAGACGCCGGCGGGCGGGAGTTTAACGATTTCGTCCACGGAGGTCTGGCCGTCGGCGGCGGGAGCCTGCTTACCGACATCTGCGGCGACGTTGGGCGGCAGATATTTCTTTGTCACCGTCTCTCCCTCCTCAAGTATCAGGACGCGCTCGACGACGTTGCGAAGCTCGCGCACGTTCCCCGGCCACGCGTAGCGCCGCAAAGCCTCCGCGACCTCCGGCGAGAGGCTGCGAACGCCGCGGCGCAAGCTTCCACCTAAAGCCTGTAAGTAATACTCGGCGAGCAGCAGTATGTCGTCGCCTCGCTCGCGCAGCGGCGGGATGTCAATCTGGATGAC
>Ga0070740_10001943_pt1 | contig 26179 bp, 30 predicted proteins | sample Coa_R2_FD_67286 | JGI IMG/M metagenome (GOLD analysis project Ga0070740, IMG submission 67286) | Surface soil microbial communities from Centralia Pennsylvania, which are recovering from an underground coalmine fire - Coalmine... | ecosystem: Environmental > Terrestrial > Soil > Unclassified ...
GGCGTGACCGCCATCGGCGCGACGCATGTCTGCCTGCGCCAGGTCGATCCCGCGAAGATCTGGGACCTCTTCGATCAGGAAGGGATTACGCACTACAACGGCGCGCCAACGGTGCAGATCTTCCTGGCCAATCATCCCAAAGCGCACCCGATGGAGCGTGAGATTACTGCCACCATCGCGGGCGCGCCTCCCTCGCCCACCCTGCTGGCGCAGTTGAAGAAGCTCAACATTCACCCGGTTCACGTCTATGGGCTGACCGAAACCTATGGTCCCTACACGGTCTGCGAGTGGCATGGCGAATGGGATGAACTGCCAGCAGAGGAGCAGGCGCGTTTGCTGGCACGCCAGGGCCAGGGCATGGTCACGGCGGAACGCGCACGCATCGTCGATGCCAACATGCAGGACGTGCCGCGCGATGGTCAGACGATGGGCGAGGTAATCATGCGCGGCAACAACGTGGCAAAGGGCTACTACAACAATCCCGAGGCCACCGCGAAGTCCTTTGCCGGCGGCTGGTTCCACTCCGGCGACATCGGCGTCTGGCATCCCGATAGCTATATCGAGCTGCGCGACCGCGCGAAGGATATCATCATCTCAGGCGGCGAGAACATCTCAACTATCGAGGTCGAGCAGGTCATCGCCCAGCATCCTGCCGTGCTCGAATGCGCGATCATTGCCATCCCCGACGAAACCTGGGGTGAGCGCCCCAAAGCCTTTGTGACGCTCAAAGAGGGCCAGAGCGCGACCGAAGCCGAGATTATCGCCTTCTGCCGCGAGCGCATGGCCCATTTCAAGTGTCCCGCCGCCGTGAGCTTTGGTCCCTTGCCCAAAACCTCGACCGGCAAGGTGCAGAAGTATGTGCTGCGCGAGAAAGAATGGGCCGGGCAGAGCAAGCGCATTAACTGAGGTGTCACCCGACAGCAAAGATCTGGAGCACGCTCTTGCGAGGCGGTGCGCGGAAAAAACTGGGCTGGCTGTAGGCGATGAGCGCCAGAGAACGGCTGTCGGGGGACCAGCTAAGGTTCTGCGGCAAGATGAGCGTGTGATATGTGAAAAGCAGCGCGCCGCTGCCGGCATCCCAGAGATGTACCGTGTCTCCATTGTCAGTACCACTGGCAGCGAGATATTTGCCATCGGGCGACCAGGTGAGATTGCCCTGTTGACCTGAGATTTGCTGGCAGCGAAAAAGCGGTCGGCCTGCATGCATATCCCAGACCTGGATGCTCAACTGACCTCTGTCGTTTATATAGATGGCGGCGCGGCTCCAGTCCGGCGACATGGCTGCCGCCGGGGTGCTGGTCAACAGGGGAACCTGGCCTGTCGCGCCTGTATAAGCGGGCGGAGAGTCGGGCGCGCGCGAAAAAAGGGATGTTCCGCTACCCGCATCCCAGAGGGTCAGCGCGCCTTCCTGCCCACCTGTCGCGCACATATCTCCATGCGGCGACCAGCTCAAAAACATCTCCGACGCCGAGGCTATTGGGCGCAATTCCCGCAAGACCTCGCCGCGTAGAGCATCCCAGATCTGAATAGAGGCAACGGAGGAGTTGCTTCCGCCTTCCGGCACCAACGTGATGCCCAGACGCGTTTCATCAGGCGCCCAGACGAGATTTGGAACCATATAGTGCTCGTTTGTTGAAAGCGGATATTCTTTCAGCAGCATCCAGTCCTGTGTTTGCCAGATTTGGAGCGTCAAAGTAAAAGCATTCGAGCCTGCCCGCTCGTAGGGCATGCACGCAAGGGCCAGCCAGCGTCCACTATGGGACCAGGCCAGCGCCTGTATCCAGTATCCCTGGTAATCGCGCGTCCAGAGTGGTTTGCCACTCGCGCTGTCCAGGAGCATAAGCTGATTTTGCGTCATTGTATCCAGGGAAATCGCGCAGGCAAACTGTTTTCCATCGGGCGCCCAGGCCAGCGGGTCGGCGTTATCGACGGCCATGCGAGAATCGAGCAGTACGCTGAGCACGGGCTGGGAATGCCGCCAGTCCTGTAGCTCTTTCCAAGCAAACGCGCCCAGGCCACCGCCTGCAATTACAGCGCCGGCGATGAGTATGTTGCGCCGCGTGTGAGAGAGAGGCTGCCGCTCTTGAGGCACTTCCACACGCCTGGGGACGTGGCACTCGCGGCAAATGCGCGCCTGCGGGTCGTTCAAAACTCCGCAATCGGCGCAGATCCAGCCCCGCCGCCTCGTTCTCTGAAATTGTTTGCTCATCAGGAGAGATATCTACCTCCATGCAGTTTTTTCATCCTTAATGTTACAGATGGGTCCTCTCACCTGGGAGTGTCATTTGACCCATTGTCATTTGCGTTTGCCGCCTGGCCTCATTCCTCCGGCTATGCAAGGCTGTTCGGCGTTTAAACTGTCTCGATATCCCGTCCCGCCTCACGCCTGCCGGAGAGGTGCTGTTCCAGCGTGTCTAGCGTGATTTCTGCCAGCGAATTCAGGCGCAGATCGACCTCTCCGAACGTGAGGTATTGCGTGAGCGCGCCGGGGACGACGACGCAGAAGAGGCCCGCGCGCCTGGCCGCCAGCATGCCGTTGAGCGAATCCTCAAAGGCGACAGCCTGCCTGGCGTCTGCGCCGATCCTGGCCAGCGCGCCCAGGTAGACATCGGGATAGGGCTTGGTATGCTCTACTTCATCCCCACAAACCAACGCATCAAAGGAGTCGAGCAGTTCCAAGCGGGCGAGATGGCCTGCCACCCAGCGCCGTGAGGAACTGGAGGCGACGGCCAGGCGCAGGCCCCGCGCCTTCGCCTCCACGATCAACTCCCTGACACCGGGCAGAAGCGGCTGTGCGTCGATCAGTTCGAGGTTGCGTCGCCTGCACCAGGCTTCGACCTCCTTGCGAACCAGCGTCTTGCCCGCCTGTGCCTCCAGATAGTCATATGGATCAAACACCCGTGTCGTCGCGCCCCTGCCGATGCAGGGCAACCAGGTTTCCAGCGTTAACTCAACGCCGTGTCGCCGGCACATCTCCTGCCAGGCTTGAAACTCAGTCCACTCGGTATCGATAATCAGCCCATCAAAATCAAGTATGAGCGCTTGTAGCATTATGTTCTCTATCTCCATCGGATAGTGCTCAGTCTTTATGTCAATCTATACATGAGTATATCTTCTCGCAGATCGGAAAGGCAAATCTTTGAGAGAAACACTCTGGCGAAAAAATCCTAGAGATGTTGGGGAAATTACTGAGAAATACGTCTGAACATACTATAATCAATGTTGTCGAGTTAACACTCTAGCAGGAGCGGGGTTATGGATTTTTTCAAGCTCATATTTGATCACTTTATTGAAGTTATCATCTTCCTTTTCCTCTTTGGTGGCTCAATCGGGGCCTTACTGCGCTGGTTTGTGCGCCATTTATTCGAGCACCGCGAGCGTATGCAGGAGAAGCGCAATGAAGAACTGCGCTTGAGGTTAGAGCTTGAGCGAGCGCGCAAAGAGCGGTCCGGTATAGAGACGCCTGCAGCTTCCTCTGGTCCCCTGCCCAAAGATATCTCCTGGGACGACCATGTGCAGACAACGTATGAGCAGGGTTATCAGCAGCAGATTCACCAGCGATGATGTATATAAATGTGTACATGAACTGGGAAATGCCAATTCAGGCGGCAAAGGGCGCGGGCAATTCGCCGCGCTGGTACAGCACAATCCCATCCCGCTTCACATTAGCGATAAACTCGGGGGCCCACTCCTGTGAGGTGCGAGACGAGAACATAACGTCGACCTCGCGGGGCGCGTTGAGGTGCCGTTCCTCCGCCTGACCCATAGTCGCTACCAGGGTTCTAAGGCGGGAGACGATCAACTGTGGATCGTTTGTATCGAGCACTGCGAGCAGATCAACATCGCTAGGATCAGATTCGTCGAGCGACCGCTCCTCATGCCGAGCGATCGAGCCATAGAGGATCACAGCGAGAATATCGGGATGCTGTGAAACCAGCAGATCAATTTTGTCTCTAACCAGTGCGCGTGTCTCTGCATCCAACCAGGGAGGCAGAGCTGAGAGATCAACTCGCATCTCATCCTCCTTTTGAACTTATAGAGCCTATGAATGAATATCTGCCAGGAGAGCAACGGCCTCGCGCACTCTTGCCGAATCAGATTCACCACCATACCAACCGCCCTGCCTCAAGTTGTCCAGCGTTTCCCACCAGTCGGCAACGGTGCTCTCTCCAAAGCTGCGAAGGAAGCGGCCCAGGCGTGCATGTGCGTTTTGAGGCTGATGGTGCTTCGTCTCGCAGCCAAAGGCAATCCAATGAAAAGCGGCACCCCAGGCTCCTTCAATTACCACACGGGCTGCTTGCGCTTGCGACTGGAGAGGTACAATGGTTCTCTCGATGTCTTCCGCTGCTTTGCGATGTGCCTCGGCCAGCATGCTCAATCCTCCTGCTCGTTCCAGAGAGCCTGGTCGTGTTTTCTGGCGCCATTATATCAGATGCCATTTCCCTTTGCCAGCAATGAGAGAGATAAAACCTGTGCTTTCCTTGCTCTCTCTGTCGGACACGCTCTCGTTCGCCGACTGGTACGCCAACGCGCCGGTCTCGGGCACGGAGTACAATCCTGCACGGTCATAGTAAGACCGGTTGTAGAGGGTCCTTGCACAGCAGGCAGTAAACCACTGCCTGCTGCTTGTGTGTGCTACCTCTTCAACTGACTACGAGATAGCACTACGAAAAACCGGACTATGGAGAGTTGTATAGGACAGGTAGCTTTCCTGTCACTACAGGGACGATGCTACAATGGGGTTAGCGGGTGGGGTCATTCAGCCATTGTCGGATGGCCTGGTCGATGTCCTGATCGATGTAGAGATACAGCCGTTCAAACTGTATCTCATAACGCAATCCATCCTTTTCAACATACCACGATGAGGCTCTGCTGGCGCATCCGCCATCGTGATGTGTGAGGCAATAGCCAAGTGGCCCACCTACCTTCTCTACATGAGCGAGCAGTTGTTCCATCAACCACTCATCATTGAGCGTTTGCATATTGTGTTCCTCTTACAACGAAATTGCGATCTACGTTTCGCACTAAGAAAGAAGAGGTAACACACTTCTATTCATACCATTACATATAAACTTGTGCAAGATGAATAAATGTTTTAAAAATATGTTCAATATATAAATAGAAGAAACTTTGGCTGAAGCGGCCTGGCAATCTTCCGCGCTAAGTCATCAGCCCGTTATGATTATCACTGTCAAAATTGCTGTCAACAGAGCTTTTAGACAGCTTTTTCGACACAGAAAAAACCGCTCCGGCGGTCCTAGGTGCTGCGGGAGCGGTCATCGTATCAAATACGGGATGCCGAAGGGGGGAAGCGGCTTCTTTGGTTCATGAAGGTTTCTCCCGGTTCGCTTTTGTGCTCAATTTTCCCAGATTTGTTCGTCACATCTCTCTCCTTTTCGTGGACGAACGCCGTAACCGTCGTAAGATTTACCGTAAGATGCTGATCTTTCCTTCCCAGAAGTGTCCAGTACCCGTTTCCGTCGGCGTTCCTGCTCGGCTCATCGAGAGCACAAAGCCCTTGTGCAAGAGCAACTGACGGGTTTGCTCGGCTCCGTATTGTTTCCCCTGGTCGCTGTGCCAAATGCTCCCCGGCAGGACAAACGCCATCGTGTGAATGGTGTCGGTGACCAGGTCGGCCCGCATGTGATAGTCAAAGGCCAGACCCAGGATCTGACGCGTGCGGTGCCGCAGAGTAAAGCAACCGCGGACTTTCGATCTATCGGAGAAGCGGACCTCCAGGATGTCGGAAAAGACCACTTCCGTCTTGGTCAGATCGAGGTCTTCCTCTTGCAGTTTATTGGGGCAATCTGCGCCGCCTTCCCAGGATACCTCTATTTCTTCCGTTTGCGGCGAGCAGCGATCCCATATGTGCGCATCACGCACATCACGCGATTTTTCCCTGTGCCAAGCAACCTGGCCAGCTTGCGATGCCCCATCGTGTCATCCTTTTCATGAGCCTGTTCAATACGCACGGCCAGCGCCTTGTCCGCTTTGGGGCGCGTTGGCTGCACAGACAGACTGGCACGAGAGATGCCCAGTACACGCGCGAGTTGACGTTTGTTGATCGGACTGCTGGCAACACACATCGTGCGCGCCAGTTCCACCCTCTGCTGTTTGCTCATCTCCCCAGCAGTCCGCGAGATTTTTTAGCAACTCGTTCTGCACCGTCAGCTCCCCAATCAGCTTCTTGAGGTCATCAGATGTCAAGGCCGGTGGAAACGCCGGATCTTCCTGGTTTTTACTTTCAAAGCGCGTGATGTATGGCCTGACTTCTCCCAGAGACCCACCGCCCTGAAGATCAAGCATCATGTACGGCAGGGCAGGCTTTCGCCTCCTGCGCCAACGCTTGCTCCACGATGCCTGATCTCTGGTCTGCTGAGGGGGCAAGCGATGTTCTCAACGAATGTGCCGACTGGTTCACCAAAAACCAGGAAGAGCCTAAGTATACACCGGCTTTAATAGAGAGCCAGGGCATCACAAAGCTCGTTCACCTATTAACCTCTCATACCGGGCTGTGAACCGCATCGTGAAGGTCTCCTGGGAGCGCACGTCTCCAGGACGGCGTTCAGTGTTCCTGCGCCAGAAACGCCTGGCGCAAGCGCGAATATAAACGCTCGCGGCGAGATGCAGGAAGCGCGACCTGGTACTGGGCCAGGCCCAGTTGAATGACCTTCTGGGTCGTGTGCAGCACCACGCGACAGTTTGAGCAGGTCGCCAGATGCTCCCGAGCGGCAGCCGTCAACTCCTCATCCAATTCCTGATCGAGGTAGGCAGACAGATAGGAGACGAGTTCCTCACAGGTCATGGCGTTTTCTCCCTCGGAGTCCGGCTCCGTTCGCTGAAATAGGTGCTCACCTGCTCGCGTACGCGCAGGCGAGCGCGGTGTAAGCGCACTTTGCAGGCGGCCTCCGTCAACTCCTGGATGTGGGCGCACTCCGCCGTCGAGAGGCCCTCCAGGTCACGCAAGACGAAGGCCGCGCGCAGTCCCACGGGAAGCGCATTGATGGCGGTGCGCAGGACCTCCTGCGCTTCCCCGCTCAAGACCTGCTGATCGGGAAGATGGCTCCAATCGACCAGTTGGATCGGGAAGGAGGCAGCGTCCTCGTCTTCCTCGGGTAACGTGGCACTCGCATGCCGACGACGCAGCAGCATCAGCGTGTGGTTATAGGCGATGCGATAGAGCCACGTCCCTATGCGTGCCTGTGGCTCAAAGCGGTCGAGCGCCTCAAAGGCAGAGAGAAACGTCGCTTGCACGACTTCTTCCGCGTCATCGGCCTGCTTGAGCAGGCCCATAGCCAGCCGGTAGACGCGTTCTGCATAGGTTTCAAAGAACTCGGCGAACGCCGCTTCCTCATGCCGGCGCAGCCGAGCCAGCAATTCCTGGTCACCGGGCATCGCGGTTGCTCCTTTCGAACTCTCCCGTGCATTGTACCACACAACGCTGTAACCTTTCCTCACCTCGTGCATTGAAAGGGTAGAGCGTCGCACGAGACGCTTTCCCGAACGGGAGAAGAGACAAGCTCATACAAAAAGGAGAATACTCATGGCATTTGCATCCTTTATGTCCAGCGCAGCGGGACGGATCCTGCGCATCGTCGTCGGTCTTGGCCTGATCGGCGGGGGCGTGTACCTGATTGTGGCAGCGAGCAACGTCACGGTCGGCATTCTCCTGGCGGTGGTCGGGTTGGTGCCGCTCGCAGCCTCGCTCGCTGATGTGTGCCTCTTTGCGCCACTCTTTGGTGCGCCTTTCAGCGGCGCCAAAATACGAGCGCATGCCAGCTAAGGAGCGTTTCATGGGATACGATGCCGTTGTGATTTCCGCGCATCCCGATGACGCCGAAACGCAGATGGGCGGCACACTCGCCATTCTCGCCGGCAAGGGGCAGCGGGTGCTGCTCGTCGATCTGACCGAGGGAGAACCCACCGAGTTTGCCCAGGCGGGGGTACGGGCCGAGCAGGCGAGCGAGGCGGCTCGCCTGCTCGGCGTGGAGCGGCTTTCCCTCGGCCTGCAGGATCGACTGCTCACCGACACGGCCCAGACCCGCCTGCAGCTGGCCCGGCTGCTGCGTGAATATCGCCCGCGCTGGGTCTACAGTACCGGAGAAGCGTGCATCCACCCTGACCATGCCGCGGTCGTCGGGCTGACCCGCGCCGCGGTGTTCCTGGCCCGCCTGGGCCAGTGGGAGCGCGTGCCGGGAGGCGAGATGCTGGCCGGCCAGGAGCCCTGGGTGGTCGAACGCCTCTTCTTCCCTCACTGCAAGATGGAGCCGCCTTGGACCGATTTCGCCTTTGCTGTCGATGTCAGTCGCGTCTACGAACGCAAGAGAGCGGCTCTGGCCGTCTATCAGTCGATCTTTCAGGCCCAAGGCGATCATCTGCTCACCTTGTACGAGGCGGAAGATCAGTACTACGGACGCCTGCTCGGCGTCGCATACGCCGAGGTTTTTCGGAGCGCCGCACCCCTGCTGGTCGAGGACCCGACGGTGTTTTTGCCAGTCTCCCAGGGCTAGTCGTTTCTCATGTGGTCCAGGTTGACGATTGCTTGAGAGAAAGAGAAGGAGTAAGACCATGCCAATGATCTCACCACAAGATCAACAAACACTGCAAAAGCTCTTCGAGGGGCTTGAGGGTGATGTAACGATCACCAACTTTACCCAACGCGAATCCCTCCTGGTTATTCCAGGCCAGGAATGCGACTACTGCCAGGAAACGCGCGAACTTCTCGAAGAAGTGACTGCGCTCTCAGAGAAACTCCACCTGGACACCAGGGACTTTCTGCGCGACAAGCAGGAGGCGGACAGCCTGGGAGTCACACGCATTCCCGCTTTTGTGCTCCAGGGACGCGCCAAAGGCAAGGTACGCTACTTCGGCATCCCGGCAGGCTACGAGTTTTCCACGCTGATCGAAGACATTCTCGATGTCTCCAGGGGCACCACGAACCTGAGCGACACTACCCGGGAGATCCTGGCGACAATCGACCAGGATCTGCACATCCAGGTCTTTGTCACCCCAACTTGCCCCTATTGTCCACGTGCGGCCAGGTTGGCCCACAAGCTGGCAATTGAAAACGAGCATATTACTGCCGACGTGGTCGAAGTTTCCGAGTTCGTTGATATGGCGCAGCGCTACCGGGTGCAGGGCGTCCCTAAAACCGTGGTCAACGATCGCATCGAACTGGTCGGCGCGCTCCCGGAACCTCGCTTCATGCAGCAGGTCTTCGAGGCACTTGACAAGGGGGAGCAAGGAACATAGCAAGCCCTGGAGATGCGTGAGACGTCTGTGATGAAGATCGCTTGTTTTTTGAGCGCTTTCTGAGCTTCGTAGATAGTGTTTCATGGTGTACAGTTCATACCTCATTTTTGAGGAAGAGCGATGTTTCACGAGTGGGTTCCGGCAGGCGCTTTCCATACCGGAGGTGTACAGAGAGGCTCGCGGCTTTGCCCCACCGTTGCGCGGCAAGGCCGCAGGAAAAAGGAAAGGAGGACATAGACCATGGGTTCTTTCGTCTCATTCATGCAGAGCCTGGCTGGCAGGCTCTTGCGCATCGTTGCAGGGATTGCATTGATAGCGATCGGATTACTCGTCATCCATAACGGATGGGGCATCGTGGTAGCTGTCATTGGAGCAGTTCCACTGGTCGCTGGACTTGCAGGCATATGCCTATTTGCATCCCTCTTTAGGTATACGCTGACAGGACAGAGAAGGGTCAGTCCCGTAGAGCAAATCAAAGAGCTTATGAACAGCAATCATTTCTCATGGTAACCACGGCCAACCCCCTTGCGTGGGAGATAGTCGCGCTATGCATGTCAATCGTTCTCAAGGGTATCTGGGAACGCGTGAGTCTTCTGTGAGAGTGCATGCCGCCAGGGTGACCGTGATGTGATACCTCTCACATAGAATACTCGTAGTGGGGAACCACTGACAGGAACGCAACGTCGCTTGCATTGCGTTGAAACTGGCTATCCTGACTACGCAGAGAAAGGAGACTTCCCATGAAGAGAGCAGTTTCTCGCGAGATTGATGAGACCTCGCCATAGCAGGGCTGTCCTTCATTGACAATGCTGCCGGTGAAACCACCGAGCCGCCTGGGCTGGCCGGTGACAATCGGCGTAATCATCGAAGTCGTGACCCTCGTCGCGGTGATGGTTACATCGGCAACCAACCAGTTTAGCCTCATTGCCTACGGGCTGGCTGTCCCCGGGATCGTGACACCACTGGCACTCATCACCTGGGGATTCCTGCACCTCGCCCGTGACGAGGCCCGTTCGCGCGCAGTGATGAGAAGCAAGGAAAAGGCCACACTCCTCATAACGACAAAACACGGGCAGCCACCTCCTGGGCACGCACCAAAAGCGGCTTGAGAGCGTGAGCTGAAAGGAACCTTACATGAGGAACCCGTAGACCTGCTTCTCACAGGTGTAGTGCTGTAATATTGACCGCGAGCATATAGAAGATGGCGACGACCAGGATCACGCTGGCGAAGAGACGGGAGAGCGCCTTCTTTTTTGACCCCAGGTGAGTCGCCAGCCTCGCGCCGGCAATGCCCCCGATGATACCACCCCCAATGTATTCGAGCGCGATCAGCCAGTGAACCAGTCTGGCGAAGGCGTAGGTGAGGGCTGTCGTCGTGCCAAATGTGCCCACGGAGAACAGGGACGTTGCGACCGCGTTCAGAATGGGCATCCCGGTGGCGAAGACCAGTCCGGGCACGATCAGGAAGCCGCCGCCGATGCCGAAGAAGCCGGAGAGCAGGCCGACGCCGAAGCTGACCGGCACGATCCAGGCCACCATCGCCCAGCCCTCGCGCACCGGCTTCTCTGTAGACGGGTTGCGCCGCAGCATCGAAACGGCAACGACCATCATCAGCAAGGCAAACAGGAACAACAACGCTTTGCCAGGAAAGATTTTCCCGATCTGCGCGCCGAGCGCAGCTCCCAACGCGCCAAGGATGGCGAAGGTGATGGCCGGCTTCCAGCGTAAGTTGCCCGCGCGCCAGTGCGGATCAGGTTGATGAAGGCTGTCAGCGCCAGCGCCAGCGCCGTTGTGCCGATGACGACGTGCGGGTTATGATAGCCCACCACGTAGAGCAGCAGGGGCACGGCAAGGATCGAGCCACCCCCGCCGATCAAGCCCAGGGAGAAGCCGACAATGACGCCCGCCAGCACGGCCCGCACTTGTTGAACGAGGGTGACATGTTCCATATGTGTTCCCTTACTCCACCGGCAGGCGGTGCATCTCCCAGCTCAACATCCCACCGCTCACGTTCGTGATGTGTTCCCATCCCTCGGCTAGCAAGAATTTCGCCGCCTGCAAGCTGCGGTGCCCGCTGCGGCAGATCAACAAGATGTCGCGATCGGGAGGTACCTCGCGAAAACGCTTCCCAAGCTGGCTCAAGGGAATATTCCGCGCGCCGCGCGCGTGGCCTTGCTTGAACTCCCACGTCTCACGCACGTCGATCATCATCGCGGTCGTGTTGGGAGCCGTGACGCGCTCCCACGCTTCCTGAACATTGATGGACGGAATACTCCTTCTGGTATCAAACAGTCTTTTGAACATGGTTGCCTCTTGTCAACGGATATGTGTCATAACGGCGCGCGGGCAAATCCGCGCCCCCACAGCTTATCTTATGCCCGGCCTTTCATCATGCCCTGCCAGTACAGGACAGGCAGGCCATAGGCCTTCAGTAGGTACATGCTGAACCGCTCTTTGGTCTGATCGACCGGGAACGTCTCTTTGCACTTCAGATCATAGTCGAACTCGGCCAGCACGAGCTTGCCGTAGCCAGTGACGAGCGGGCAGGATGTGTACCCATCGTAGCGGTCAAAGCGCGACTCCTCATGCGCCATTGCCCGCACTAGGTTATGCACCAGCACCGGTACCTGCTTGCGAATTGCCGCTCCGGTCTTAGAAGTGGGCAATCCGGCAACATCGCCGAGCGAGAAGACGTTAGGATAATCAGGATTTTGTAGCGTGTACTTATCGACGTTAACCCAGCCCTTCAACGGGCCGTCCGCGTTCGCCAATGGGCTGCGCTTGACGAAGTCAGGCGCGCTCATCGGTGGCGTGATATGCATCAGATCGTAATGCACGATCTCTTCTTCCTGTGTATCCAGGTGCTTGAAAACCGCTTCGTGTGACGCGGGTCGCACCTCGATCAGTTCGTGGTGGAAAGCTGTTTCGATGCCCTTGCGTGCGATGACCTGATTCAGCGTGTCGGCGTATGCTTTCACTGAGAAAATGGTTCCCACGCCGGACATAAAGCGGATACGAGTTTTGTCGCGCACGCCAGCCTTGCGGAAGTGATCGTCGGCCAGGTACATGATCTTCTGCGGCGCGCCCGCGCACTTAATCGGCGTGCTGGGCTGCGTGAAGATAGCATCGCCGCCGGTGAAATGCTTGATCGATTCCCAGGTGTACCCGACAACGTCGTAGGTATAGTTTGTACACAGGCCACCTGTTCCCAGGCTACCATCCAGACCTTTGATTTTTCCCCAATCGATCTGGATGCCCGGCGCAACAACCAGGTAATCATAGCCTATCGTCTTGCCCTCGCTGGTACGCACACAATTCTCGGCAGGGCACAATTCGACGACGCTATCCTGAATCCAGGTCGCGCCGCGCGGGATCAGCTTGTGTTCGGAGCGTCGCGTGATCTCTTTCTTGAACACGCCGCCGCCGACCAGCGTCCACAACGGCTGATAGTAATGATCGCTCGACGGCTCAATAATCGCCACATCGGGCTGCTTGAGCGTCTTGAGGAGCCGGGCGGCTACCGAAATGCCGGCAGTGCCGCCCCCAACGATAACGATGCGGTGATACTGCGTTCCTGCTGTGTTCATACACCCTCCTATGGGTGCGCATGCGTGGCCTGCTCAGGCAGCCGGGACAGATCGATCTCCGGGGCTTCTTCCGTCTCATAGGGAAAGCCGCGCTCCAGCCAATCGGCCATGCCGCCCTGCCCAACGGCAATCACCGTGCGTCCGGTGGCAGCGAGCATACTGGCCGCAATCTCGGCGCGATGGCCCGTGCGGCAGATGACCGCGACCGGCTCGTCACGCGGGACGTCATCGATGCGCTGAGGTAACTCGGCAATATGGAGATGCCGCGCGTGGGGAATGTGCCCCTCACGCCACTCCTCGTCGCGGCGCACATCCATGATCGTCATGAGGGTATGCTTCTGCCAGCGCCGGTAGAGCGTATCGACATCGATCACCTCAAACGCTTCGGTGGGCAGGGCCGCCGCTTTCCACGCCGCGAGTCCCCCGTCCAGGTAGCCGTCGAACTGCTCGTAGCCGATGCGAACCAACTGCACTACCGCCTCGCGCCTGCCCTCTTCATCCTCGATGAGCAGCATGATCGGCTGGTTGAAAGGCAACAGCCAGCCCACATACGTGCCAAAGGAGCTGTCGAGTTCGATGTTGAACGCGCCAGGGATGTGTTCGCGGGCAAAGGCATAGCGCGAGCGCCCATCAACGAGCGGGATGCCATGCTCCAGGCGCGCTTGCACCTCGTGGGGCCGCAGCGCCTGTGGCTCCGGCAGCCTGCCCAGGACTGTTGGGCCTCCTACGTTGATGTCGTGCATGTACTTGTAATAGGTGGGATAGGCAATATAGCCAGCAAGCTGCCGCTTGACAAAGTCCACCTCGTCCTTCGCCAGCATGGCAGGGCTGATCAGCCGCTCCTGGGCGATGGTGGTGGAATGCGCGGGTGTGGTGGCGCTGGCCGTGCAGAACGAACCGGCACCATGCGTGGGGTAGACGCGCACCTGACCCGGTAGCGTGTCGAGCAGGCGGCGCAGGGTGTGGTACTGCTGGCGCGTTAGTGTGAGCGTCCAGACATCGCCGAGCAAGTCGGTGCGGCCCGCGTTGCCGACGAGCAAACTGCCGCCGCTAAAGAGCACCGTCGGCTCGTCCCGATCCTGCTCGTACAAGGCATAGCTGACGTGGTGTGGCGTATGTCCCGGCGTCTCCAAGACCCGGAAACGCAGCGTGCCGACCTGGATGTCGTCGCCCTCACGTACCGGGCGATGTGCGTAGTGAAGCGGGTCTCCGGTGCTGGCGACGATGGTTGCGCCGGTCTGCGCCTCCAGCTCGCGTGCGCCCGTGACATAATCGTTGTGGACGTGCGTCTCCAGAATGTGCGTGATCCGCACACCCGCGCGGTACGCCGCTTCCATATAGACATCCACGTCGCGGCGCGGATCAACGACGGCAGCGTTGCCGCTCTCTTCGTCAGTGATGAGGTAGGATTGATGTCCCAATCCCTCAAGAAAAAACTGTTCGATGTTCATCTCGTCTCCTGTGAAAATGTGGAAGAGCCTTTCTTTCAGGCGGTATGGTCGTACAAGAAGGTCACCCCGGCACACGTGGCTCAAAGCCGGGTTACGCGGATGGCAGCGACGCGATCACGCGCTGCAAGCGGGCCTTCGCCTCGTTTGCCAGGTCCTTCATCTGTGGCTGTTGCACAATGCCCAGCATGGCGACAGGATCGGCGATATCGATGCGCGTTTGCGGCTGCTCTCCTGAACCCGGCACTTCGCGGATCACCACGTTGCAGGGCAAGAGCAAGCCAACATCTGGCTCAAGCGTGAGTGCGCGATGTGCCAGCAGCGGGTTGCACGCACCTAGAATGATGTACTTATCAAAATCGACGTTCAGCTTGTTCTTCATCGTCGCCTTCACATCGATGCTAGTGAGAACGCCGAAGCCCTCGGCCTTCAACGCCTCGGTCACGCGCGCTATTGCCTCATCAAAGGGCAGAGGTACTATCGTGCCGAAGCCATACGATGAGTGTGTCTGGGTTGTCATTTGTATCTCCTTCGCTTCTCAAATGCTGCCCCACATTGTGGGCAGCGATAGTCATACACCGGCTTATAGCTGTCGATGCTCCGTGACGCTTTGTTCCTTCTGCATAGGTGATGGGACCGCCTCAATGCCCAGGGCCTGAGCTTCCTGCGCAATGCGCTGCTGCACGCTGGCGCAGACCACATCGCAGAGAGTGTAGACTGCTGGATCGGCGACAGCGTAATAGATGCTCGTGCCGACTTTGTGACGTTTGATCAGCCCGCCCTGCGCCAGCGCAGCCAGGTGCTTAGAAACATTCGGCTGCCCCGCGCCCGAAAGCCGCACCAGCTCCCCGACATTGCGCTCGCCCGTCGCCAGCGCGGCCAGGATTTTCAGGCGCACCGGCTCGCCCAGCAGCCGGAAGCGGGCCGCGATCAACTCGAGCAGCGGATCGGCAAAGCCATGTTCCGCGTCATGCTCCTTCCAGAGCGGCGAGAGCATCACACCTGTATCCGCTGGTGTGCTGGACATGCCCGAAAAGGTCACACGTGATGTCATGATGGATCATCCCTTCACAATAAATTGCTTTATGAGTATATAGTAATATAGTATCTAAAAATTGTCAAGAGGGATCCACTGACATCTCCTCATAAATCAGGGAGGCCACTCCTTTGGCTAGTCGCACCAGGCAGAGGAGCCAGGACTGATCCCGCTTCCAAACAAGGTTCCCGTCATTCGTGTCCGATTTATGAGGAGATGTCAAGGATCTAATCCCTTGTATTGTTTCATACTTTATGATAATATAACGATAAAGGAATATATTGGTGACGTGAGAATGAGCACGCTGAGTATATAGGTGGAACAGCGCCTGTATCCTTCTCAAGAACCTATGCTTTTCAATCAAGGAGGTTGTATGTCAGTCGAAAGAGTAACCGCTGCAAATTTCACGGAACGGATTGAGCAGTATCAGGGTATTGCCCTGGTGGATTTCTGGGCGCCCTGGTGTATGCCCTGTCATCTTGTCAGTCCTCTTCTTGAGAAGCTGGCGCAGCAGTACGAGGGGAAAGTACGGATTGTCAGGTTGAATATCGATGAGCAGCCAACAATGGCGGCCCGCTATCAGATTGCGAGTATTCCAACCGTGACGATCTTTCGCCATGGTCGGCTGATCAATACGCTTCTCGGGGTACGAACCGAACATATCTATCAACAAGCCATCGAAGCTGCCCTCCGTCCTGTAGAGGCGAAGGCGGCGAAGACCTCTCAGGGAGTGCAGTCGGTGAGAGCAAAACTGCACAGTGTGACAGTCTTCTCCACCCCGACCTGTCCCTGGTGTGCGCAGTTGAAGGCGTACCTGCGCCAGCACAACATTCCGTTTAAGGATGTGGATGTGAGCCGCGATACGAAGGCGGCACAGGATATGGTACGCCGCTCAGGCCAGATGGGTGTGCCGCAAGCCTGGATTGACGGAAAGGTCGTGGTGGGATTTGATCGTAGGCGCGTTGATGCACTACTTGGTCTGACAGCGGCATAATCCACAAACGCGAACAAGCGTTTTCTGAACAAGAATCATGAAGGAGAAACACCAATGAAGATGATTCAGCCTTTCGGTGATCGGGTTTTAGTGAAGGTTGAGGCCGCGCCTCAGCAGACGGCAAGCGGCATTTACTTGCCAGATACGTCGCGGGAGACACCCAGCGAAGGAACAATCGTGGCGATCGGGGAAGGTTCATTGCTTCAAGAGAAGCTCAGTCCTGGCGACCAGATTCTCTTCCAGAAACATGCTGGGACCGAGATCAAACTGGAGGAGGAGCTGTACGTGCTGCTCGCTGAAGCCGATATTCTTGGCCGACTCGTCGAGGCGGAGCGAGTCAGCGTGACAGCATAAAGCAAGTACTCTCTCTATACAACCTTTCCGCCCACAACCGTCGCCTGCGCGCCATTGTTGGCGATCTGCTCCTTCGGCAGGATGAGCAGGACAACGGCGTCGCCAAGTTCGTCCAGAGTGAGGGAGCCTTTCAGGTATTCCCGGCTCCAGCGTGGGCCGCGCCCATCGTGTAATCCCACAGGGCATCGGCGATAGGCAGGGACACCATCCCGAATGATGATACCGTTGGCGAATTGGTGAGAGCAGAATATGGAACGGGGTCACTATGGTCATGAGTGGGAAGCTTTGACCGTGAGACAGCTGACAAGCGGCGCAGCGAAACCCTGCTGCTCATCATTGCAGAGCTTGGCACCAGGTGCGTCTGCACCATCTGCCGGTCGTGTTCATCGAAGAAATTGCCTCCCCGATCCTGATACGGTGCGCGATCACGCAGGAGGTGATAGATGATCACCAGGATGCTATGGCCGACGGCGACAGCCGCGCGTTTGGGTCAGCGCCGGGCGGCGATGCGACGATACGGCGCGGCCAGAGAGGTCTGCTTGCTATGGGCAGCGGCAGGGGCTGCCTGAATCAAGAGTCGGCGAGCGTGGGGATTCCCCTTGCGGGTCTTGCCACTGAGTCGCTTGCCCGCACTTTCGTGATTGCCCGGTAATCTAGACCGCCGTCCTGTTCGTGCCGCTCTGCGCCGGGCTTTCTACGTAAAGAGATATACTCACGACGTATGTGTGCTTCATTTTTGCTGATAGAGTAATCCGTTTGCGACCTCCATCTGCTGCTTGAGGTCACGATTCTCTTTTTCGAGCTTCTGAATACGTTGGCGTAAGGCAGCAATCATGACATCTTTTGAGGCTGAGGATGCCTGTTCTCTCGGGTGAACTTTCAGAAACTGTCTGAAAAAGGGTTAAGCAGCGACTAGGCGCTTTGCCATTAAGCGTGTCATTGCCACATAGATCCAGGCTTCTTCCGACTCACAGATCTGTTCATACTCTTTACTCAAGCGTCGATTCTGGCCCAGCCAGGAGAAGGTTCGCTCCACTACCCATCTGCGCGGTAAGACATGCAATCCAGGAGGAGGTAACTATGCAGCAATCTTGTCCCAATCAGGCTCGACACCTTTGCGGACCCAGATATAGCGGGGGTTTGGAGGGTGCTGGACAATCTTAGCGGTCCACCGAAGTTGCGTTTCAATCCAGTCCTTGCCTTTCCCTTTGCCGTTGTAGCCAGCATCCAACCAGACATGGCGAAGCTGAGGAAACTGAGATGCCACACCGTCAACGAGCAACATGCCCCCGTCACGATCCATGATGTCGGCGGGATGAACCTTCGCTTTGAGGACGAAACCTTGCGTATCTACCAACAAATGGCGCTTGCGTCCCTTGATTTTCTTACCCGCGTCATAGCCACGAGGACCACGCAGACCAATGGTTTGGACACTTTGACTGTCGATGATCCCTGCACTCGGTTGAGCCACGCGTCCCATCTTCAGACGTACGCGTTCTCGAAGCGCAGTATGGACCTGCTCCCACAAACCATTTTTTCTCAACAGGCGGAAGTAGTGATACACCGTTTTCCAGGGAGGCAGATCGTGGGGAAGCAAGCGCCAGGCGCATCCGCTGCGGAGCAGATAGAAGATAGCATTGATGATTTCTCGCGTGCTATGGAGCCTGGGGCGTCCATGCAGAGAAGGAGCTGGGAAAAGAGGAGCAATGCAATTCCACTCTGCATTGCTCAAGTCAGTTAGGTAGGGGGTTCTTTTCATTGCCCTTATTGTATCACACTTTCCCAGCATTAACCCTTTTTCAGACAGTTTCTGAAAGTCCGCCAAAAAGCAAGAGCAGGGAAGAAGCGATCCTCCTAGTGGTGCATCTGGCAAAGGTTTCGACTCGGTGTTACGTTGAAGTCAATAGGCGCCGATGTTGCAACTCTTGCCCTGCGGGCGGCGGACCCCCGTAAGGTTTATGGAGTCAACGAAAGGATCACCAGGATACAGGCTTGTGCCTGCGCCAATCGCAGGACTCGTTGACTGGAGCGTGAAGTCGTACCCAGAGGGATTGTGGAATTGCGGGTTCTGACCGAAGATATTGCCATGAGCTGTCGTGATCGGCGTCTGTGTTCCGCCACACACGTAGCCGACCGACGGCTGCCCCGTCGTGCCGTTGAACGTCAAGTTGTTGTACCACCTGTTGGTATCTGCTCCGCTGCGCGTGCATTCAACGAGTGCAAAGTGGCCATGGCGGGTCGTGAGCCCGGCGGTATCGGCGATGTTATTGACAATCGTAGCGCCCTGGCCATTGTACATCACCACCTCAATCTCACCGCAGGCGTAACCAAGATCTGCCGAGCGACAGTTCGCGTAGAGAGTATTGTTGCGGATCAACGAGTTGAACTGGCCATAGACAGAAATGCCGTTGCCAGAGCAATTATATAGCAGATTGTTTTCCACGAGCACGGAGGAGGTGTAGGGTATATGCTGACCGCCCAGGTCATCCAACATGATGCAGTGGTTTTCGGTCTTTTGCGTGGGGTGGCGCGGATAAGCGACGTTGTAGACAATGTTGTTGTAAATTGTAGTGTGGAAGCCAGGATGGGAATCGAGCGTTACCTGGTGAAAGGTCACAATGCCGTCCGATGCCCCGGGGTCCACTCCGGACTGTCCGACGTCATGCACCACGTTGCCCGCAATCGTCACATAGTCGTAGCCGTAGGGGTTGCGTCTGTCGGTGGTGTCGGCGACCGCATACACATCTATCCCATGGTCGCCCATGTTGGCGACGACATTGTTGAGGATCTTGATGTGATGGCCCCCATAGGTTCCAAAGAAAGCGATTCCCTGCTCAAAACCGTCCAGATTACCATTGATTGTAAAGCCGTCGAGCACCACATACTTGCACGTATCGCAAAAGAACACCGCGTTGTTTCTGGGATGAGCCGGCTCCTGAAGGATGGCCTGGTGGGGCTTGCGCGAGCGCCAGACGAAGTAACCGGTGGGGGTGTCCCCCGACCCGCTCTTCGCTGTATAGATTTCTCCCGTGTACATCCCCGGACCGACGTTGACACATTTGGCGCCGCCCGAAAGGACGGAGTTGGCGTGGCTGATCGTTTTCCAGGGTCCATGAGTGCCATCCCAGACGTCTGCACGCCCATCGTAGGAGTCGCTTCCACCATTCTGCTCGATGTAGTAGTTCGTCATGCTTGAGCAATTGTAAGGGGCAGGGAGGGGACGCGCGATCATATTGTCCGGTGGCTGTGTTAGCACGGGCGTCAGGGCCAATAGCCGGTCGCCAGAACTCGATAGATTTGATACCACTTTCTCGTCCAGTCGCCCCGTTCCCACCAGCACCAGGCAGAGGGCAGCAAAGAGGGCCAGGGGCAAACTATACCAGCGCGCGGGCACGGCCAGCCTGCGCCTGGGAGCCTTGACGGGAACCGCCGTCTGGTCAGCCAACACACTGGCTAGCGCAGGCAAAGATGGAGAGGGTGAGGGGGGAGTTCTCGTCATCTGTCTGCCCAATCGCTCACGTTCCTTCAGATTCATCGTTATATCATCCTTCTTCTATGAACTGGCAGGCTCATACCGAGCCCTGTTCACCGATGGTTGGGCAAGCAGCGTCATCCTCTTGCTGAAGAGCGTAGCATAACCAGCAATCACAAGGCCATCTTCAAATCTGGCTACCAGGACCATAGTACTACTGAGGAATGATGTAGGGAAGTAGCAGGAATCTCACCTGGTCATGTAATATCCGATGCCTGGCTCGGTCAGGATGAGAGTTGGGTTGGAGGGATCGTCTTCCACCTTGCGCCGCAAGCGTCCTATGTAGACGCGCAAATACTCCCCCTCATTCCGATATTCTGTGCCCCACACCCGCTTGAGCAATACCTCGTGGGTTAAGATTTTTCCTGCATGCAATGCCAGCTCCTGGAGCAGGGCGAACTCCGTGGGCGATAATTTGACCAGTTCGCCGTCGCGCCACACCAGCCGTTGTTCGAAATCGATCTCCAGGTTGCTGAATCGCCGGGTGCCAGCTAAGGCCGGGGTGTCGGTCCAGTGATGACGGCGCAGGACAGCCCGTACCCGTGCCAACAACTCACCCACCGCGAAGGGCTTGGTCAGATAGTCGTCGGCTCCCTGGTCCAGGGCAGCTATTTTATCGGCCTCTTCCCCGAGCGCTGTAAGCATAATGATCGGCACAATGCTGCGCTGGCGGATGCGGCGGCAGACCTCTAGCCCATCCATGCCCGGCATCATAATATCCAGAATCACCAGGCATACATTAGATTGCTCGAAGCGTGCCAGTGCTTCCAGGCCATTACTGGCAAGCGACACTTTAAAAGAGCGCAGTTCCAGGTTGCGCTTAATAAAATCCTGAATCCCTGGCTCATCATCGACGATGAGAATGTGCTTATCCTGCGGCATGCGCTTTCTCCCGTTCTTCGTGCTATAACGCATTGCGTAATTCGAACCTACTTGAGTGAGAACCAGGCAGGTGCAGTACCTTCGGGGGCAGCCAGATGTGGAAGATTGCGCCCGTCACGCCGTCCGTGCGATTCTCTGCCCAGATTCGTCCCCCGTGTGCCTCAACAAATCCGCGACAGATAGCCAGCCCCAGGCCGACTCCGCTACTGCTGCGTTCTCTCCCTCCCTCCACCTGATAGAAACGATCGAAGATGCGCTCCGTGAGGTGAGGCGGGAGCCCGGGGCCGTTATCGGCGATGGACAGGAACAGGCCGCGGTCCGCCTGTTCCTGCTCGTACCTGACAGAAATCTCGATGTTGGCATCGGCTCCGCCGTAGTGCCAGGCATTTTCGATCAAGTTGCGCAGAACCACCTCCAGGCGCCGATGGTCAACGTACAGGAGCGGTGCCTTCTCAGGCAGCCTCACGCGAATACGGCCTCGCTCTTCCGCCGCCACAGCCTGCTCAACCAGAGTATCCAGGCGGCAGAGGGCAGGAGTGAGCTTGAGCGTTCCGGCTTCCAACTGTGACATTTCTAGCAGACTGGTCACCAGTTCGGCCATGCGGTCGCCCTCTTCGACGATGCGGCGCAGGAAGTGCTGCTTGGATGCATCGTCCAGTTCCACGTCGGTTTCCAGCATACTGGTGGCATACCCCTTGATAGTCGTGAGCGGGGTACGCAGTTCGTGCGAGACGATGGCGAGCAAGTTCTTCTTGATCTGCTCTGCCTCGTTTTGTCGCGTCACGTCTCGGAAAATCTTCCCTCGTCCGATCAACTGGCCTGCCTGGTCGCGTACCTGGAAGAGACGCATGCGGATATCGCGCCGCACAGGTATCAGTTGACCGACATGGTTATAATAGCCGCGCGCCTGGAATTCAATCATGTCCGGGCCGCAGCCGTTTTCGTCACGGCGAATGGCTTCGTAGTAAGCCTGAGGGTCCACCATTATCCGCTCCAGCTGCTCCTTCACCAGGTGCTCGTCGAAAGGCTCCTCCCGGAGCAGTGTCTGCGGCGGGATGCCAACAAATTGAGTGAAGCTATGGTTGGCATAGATGATATGCCCATTCGGATCTTCCAGGACAACCCCCTCATCCATGCTGCGCATGATGGCATCGAGCGTGTGCAGGCGTGCCTTGCTCCTCTCATCGCTCTTGCGAAAAAGCGTGTGGATCTCCTCTTCCATGATCGAGAAGGCGGTAATGAGTTGTCCAATTTCGTCACCACGTGCCCGGTCTCTGGCCAGGAGATCGCCTTGCATGACCCTGTCTTCCTGGTCTGGTCGTATCATACTGACGGCTTGCGCGATTTTGGCGAGAGGGGCCACCACCCAACCGTGCAACACGAACCAGAAGAAGCTCGCCCCGATGAGGAGCGTCACCAGTGCGATCAGCAAACTGTTCCGGAAGCTGAGAATTGCCGAAAACGTGACGTCCGTCGGGCGTTGTAATATCACAGCCCAGTGCGTTCCTGCAACGGGCAAGTAGCTATACAGCCAATCGCGGCCCTGCTCGCGGATCGTCAGGCTGCCCTGTTTCCCCTGAAGCGCAGGCGCGATCCCGGGGAGGGTTGTGCGCAGGTCGGTGTGGAAAGGCACCCGCTCGGTACTGGCAAGCAACTGGCCTTCATCATCGACGACCCAGATACGGTCCTCACTGCCAGTGGCTAACTGTTGCTGAAGCAACTTCAGGTGTGAGACGAATTGTGTCAGAGGTATATCGATTCCTATGATACCAACGGCGCGTCCCTGAGTGTCAGTGATCCGCATGGCAAGCGAGACCACATCTGCCCCGGTTACCGGACTGGTGTGCGCAGGTGAGAGAAATGGCGTGTCACCCTGCAAAAGAGCATGCGCCGGCAGAACATACTCGCAGCCACCACCATGCCCCAGCCCTGGTGTCTGATCGGTCGGATAGCTGAGCAGCAGGTGCCCGGAGACGTCACAGACGAAATAGAGACTGATATCGGGATATGAGTGCCAGGCACTAGCAAAAATGGAGGTCAGTTGCGTAAGGTCGAGATGCACGGCGGCCTCGCTTTGGGACAGTTCAACATTCTCTTCAGATGCGGACCGGAGGAGACCCTCGACCTCCAGGGAGATCACCTGGGCGATACTCAGATCAGCCTGCTGGGCGCTCTTCTGCAAGGTATCGCGCTGAAAGAGGTACAGCTCCAGGCCCCCCAGGAGTATGGGAGCAATGAATAAAGTGTAGAAGACAAGCAATTGGAGGGCGATGTTTCGCTCGAGTATCTTCAGCATACTATCCCTGGTTTCAGCAGAACCGTTCTCACCACAGGTCAAATAATGGCCCCTGTACGCTCTGGCAAGCAGTGGATACCTGCGGACCATCCTTTGCCGTGGATAGTTGAGCCTCAGCGGTCCGGTGTGCCACTGTCTATAGTATCGTAAATACCGGGGTATTGCAACCGGCTCAGATCAGGAAATATTTACATATTTATTTACATTTTCTCCCTCTTCGTTTACATGATTGTTACACCTATCCCCTATACTTAATCCAGTAATCTGTGCATCCCGGGCTAAGGGCTTTCCAAGGAAAGGAGTCCTGGTGCCAATCCACACAATTACAGATAGAGAGAAAGGAGGGTTGAGGCGATTCGGGGTTATTCATCTTGGTTCCAGGTATATCTGGATCAGGCATTTTTAGCGCACTCCTCACATTGCACGTGATCATGCTTTTCCACGATACGTTGTTGTACACCTGACTGTTTTGGTCAGGACTGGAGGAAATCATGGCTGCAAACTCAGCATCACGGTCACAGATGGGGCCGGTTATTTTTTCAAGCACTATCGGCACCGCCATCGAATGGTACGACTTTTTCCTCTATGGAACGATGGCAACGCTTGTCTTCAACAAAGTCTTTTTCCCAGAAACCGATCCCACTGTAGGTACCCTGCTGTCCCTGTTTACTTTCCTGGTTGGTTTTATTGCCCGCCCTTTTGGCGGCGCGTTCTTTGGCCATCTCGGTGATCGCATTGGGCGCAAATCTACCCTGATCGCCACCCTTTTGCTGATGGGTATCTCGACGCTCCTCATCGGCTTCCTGCCCGGTTATGGTACCCTTGGCCTTGGCGCGGCCCTGATTCTTGTTCTGTTGCGCCTGTGCCAGGGTATGGGAGTTGGCGGGGAATGGGGTGGCTCGGTTCTGCTGGCTATGGAGTATGGCCACAAAGGGCGGCGAGGATTCTGGGCAAGCTGGCCGCAGATAGGTGCGCCTCTGGGCCTTGTTCTCTCAACCCTCACGGTCAATATCGTGCAGGCATCCACCGGCAGCAACTTCTCCTCCTGGGGCTGGCGTATCCCGTTCTTCATCAGCGCGCTCTTAATTATCGTCGGCCTTTATATCCGCCTGAATATTCTGGAGACGCCGCTTTTCAGGCAGGTGAAGGAGCAGAAGCGCGAGGACAAAGCGCCGATTATCGAAGCCTTCCGTCACAGCACGCCTGAGATTCTGCTCAGCGCGGGCGCGCGTTTCGTCGAGAACGCCCCGTTCTATCTCTTTGCCACCTTTATCGTGGTGTATGGCGTTGATAAACTTGTCCTGAGTAAGACGCTCGTTCTGAATGCCGTTACCCTTGCTGCGGTGGTGGAGCTCTTTACCATCCCGCTCTTTGGCCACCTCTCCGATACTATCGGACGGCGCACATGGTACCTGATCGGCTGCGTCCTGATGGCGGTCTTTGCCTTCCCCTACTTCTGGTTGATGAACAGCGGGTCATCGGTACTTTTCTTCCTGGCCGTCATTCTCTCGCTGGCCGTTTTTCACTCCTGGGTCTACGGGCCGCAAGCTGCTCTAATCGCGGAGCGTTTCGGTACGCGCTCGCGCTATAGCGGCGCCTCGCTGGGATATCAGCTGGCAGCTCCTTTTGCCGGGGGCCTGGCACCGATTATCGCCCTGCTCCTGCTTAATGGAAAAACCACTCTCAGCGCTCTTGGCGGTCCTGCTCTGAGCAAAGTAGTTATCAACCTGGGGAGCGGCTCCTGGGAAGCGGTAGCAATCTACCTGATCGTCCTCTCGGCCATCTCGTTCTTTTCAGTTTTAGGCTTGAAAGAATTGACGAAGGCCGATATCTCGAACACCGAGGCGTATACTATCACTGAAGAAGAGATTGTCCTCGCCCCGACCGACTAGAGTATCCTTTTCCGGTCCCCTTCTACAGAGGAGAGTCACCGGCTGGATGGTGACTCTCCCTCTCATGGCGAAGAGGCTGGGGTGTCAGACAAGATTGCTAGAGGCCAGGAGAATTGCTCGTGGTGTCTTTTCGGGAAAAAGGCTTCCCGGCGATCGATGCAGAGGAAACGATGATTCTGGGACCGTGAGCATTTGAACTATGAACTTGACGAAGCTCTGTCTTTGCTGATATCTATCCTACATAACAGCATGACAATTCCTGGCAGAAGGCCTTTGGGAGGAGGGTCGATGGCGACCACACAAATGACAACCAGAGGGAATTATGCAACTATACGACAAATGCTTCCGATCATCAGCGCCAGTACCCTTGGAACGGCTATTGAGTGGTATGATTTCTTCTTCAATGGCTTTCTGGCCGTTACGGTCTTTCCCCTGGTCTTTTTCCCCACGTTCAATCCTCTGGCTGGCGTTCTCGCGGCTTTCAGCACCAACTTTGTGGGATTTGTGGCTCGCCCCTTAGGAGGCGCCTTTTTTGGCTGGTTTGGGGATCGCATTGGACGTAAATCGACGCTGGCCGCGACTTTGCTGGTCATGGGAAGTGCAACCATGTTGATAGGCATTCTCCCCAGCTATACAACGATTGGCATAGCTGCTCCGCTTTTACTCTCCCTGCTGCGCATCCTGCAAGGATTCGGGTTGGGCGGAGAATGGGGAGGGTCGGTTCTCTTATCAATGGAGTATGGAGATGACCAGCGGCGCGGCTTCTGGGCGAGTTGGCCGCAGACAGGTGTGCCTATTGGCCTGGCATTTTCCTCACTGACTCTGCTCCTTTTTAAAAACCTCTTTCCCGGAGACGCGTTCGCCAGTGTTGGTTGGCGTATCCCTTTCTTGCAGAGTTCTCTCCTG
>Ga0070740_10001945_pt1 | contig 26142 bp, 29 predicted proteins | sample Coa_R2_FD_67286 | JGI IMG/M metagenome (GOLD analysis project Ga0070740, IMG submission 67286) | Surface soil microbial communities from Centralia Pennsylvania, which are recovering from an underground coalmine fire - Coalmine... | ecosystem: Environmental > Terrestrial > Soil > Unclassified ...
CGTGCCAGGTCACAATGTCGCACTTTTGCCTGCCGTCACTTTGAGGCCAAAATATGGTGTGCTTGTAAAGGCCGAGCGAAGAAACTAGGCGCGCTGGAGCAGCAACCTGTCTTTTTTTCTTATCTCCCAGACAAGGCTTTTAGCCCGATCGACTACAGTTTCAAGATATGTTACGGTTCTTTCGTATTTTGAATTGCTGGAATCAGATTGGCTTGACTTTACCTCGAGGGAAAGCGCCTCAATCTGTGGCATTAATGGAAGGCGTAGAGCTTGGTTTTGCATATTGATGACATGCCAGAGCCAGCTTCCATACTCCCTTGCAGCATGCAACTCTACAAGTAGGTCAAATTTTTTGGTCTTTGAATTCAGCTCACTCTGCACTCTGTCTATGTTAACCTGTTCTACTGGTATACCAAATCCGAATCTATCATTAATCAGAACAAGTAAAGCGTCGATGGCACTTGTTATCTGGCAGAAAAGACAGTCCAGCTCAGCTTCGATTTCAGCGGTCATTTCGCTACCGATTCTGTATGAAGATTCTATTGATTTGATGTTGTCCAAATGGCGTTGAGCGCAGTATATCTTGAAGCTGACCCTGTCAGATACAATGTACGGTGAGTTGCCATCGTTTTCCATTGCAATCAGAGACTGTGTACTGGTAGAAAAATTTTAGTTGCGTAAATGGTTTGCATCGGCAGAATTACGAGCGTATAAAAGAGTATGGTGCTGGAATGCCTGTCTCAACTAGAGGATAGCAAAATAAAAGTTCCTGCAGCTGTGTTCTCGAAAATAAACGGTCTACCTATCATCAGCCGCAGTAAGCGCGTCGCCGCTTGCTATCAGCCCATCCATGTCGTTATATGTTCTCAGGAACATGGAGCCCTTTTGAGTGGTCCTGTAACTTTTGCTTCCTTCCTCATATTCGACAAGTCCATTCTCTACAAGTATAGAGAGATATTCCTTTAGCTGCGCATACGACAGGAAGGCTTTGTACATTATCTTGGTTTTTGTTGAACCATGCTCAGCAGCCTGCAGTATCTGGGATACAATGTCAGTTCTGCTACGGTATCTCATGGCATAACTCTATCTTAAACTTCTATAAAAACACAAGGCTATAATGATATAGTAGAATTCTCTATGCCTGGAGGCAGCGTTCCCGGCGTGTGAATACCATTTCTAGCTGCCTTGGCCAAAAAGCAGAGGATATCAATAAAAGAAAAGAGTCGCCATCTAGATACAATGTGAAAATTGGAATAATTTCTGACACTCATGACCATATAGGAAATGTATTGCATGCAGTCAGGATATTTCAAGATAGGCAGGCAAAAATTGTAATCCATGCAGGTGATTATATCACTGGCAGAACCGTCAGGGCATTTGCAGGTGTAAAACTTGTAGGCGTTCTTGGAAATAATGATTTGGCCAACAGACAAGAAATTATCAAAGCATTCAGCGACATCGGTGGTCAGGTAGAACAAGATGTTTGTGAGCTTGTATTGGAGGGGCTAAAATTCGCTGTCTACCACGGAACAGACAAAAGCTTGAAGGAAAAATTTGTTGAATCAAACAGATATGACGTAATAATATGCGGACACACTCACTTGGCAGAGAATAAAAGAGTGGGCATGTACAAGCACGCAGTTTTTCTAAATCCTGGCACTGCGCATGGATTATTTTTTGGCACCTTGGCCACAGCAATGATTCTTGATACACAGACACGAAATGCAGACTTGATCTACCTTTAGCCAAGATTATGTTTGACTTTTTATCTTGTTTATTTATCAGCTAGATTTTTACAATCAAATAATTTCGTCTTGATCAGCTATCAGGAAGCGATTTTGGGAAGGCCATTGTGCTACTTGGTTGAGATGGAAAGAGCAACCACGTAGAGCGGAGTAGAGTAAAGAATATTTCCAAGATCTGCTGACTATATTGCAAGTGAGCTGCTCTATCGACTTCAAGTCGTTGAAAGGTCCCTTTTTGCTATACAAAAAAGTTGCCGAGCAGTACAACGATCCTTGCATCCTGTCACATATCAGCGAATTGGTGCCTGAGGCTGTACTGAAGGATAAAGACATAATTCCAGCACTTCTGCGTTGGTTCAAGAGCGACTTTATGCACTGGGTTCCAAAAGTGATCAAATGCCCCAGATGCGCAGATAGAGGAAAAAATGGTAACGATACCACCATGGAGCCAGAAGTGATTGAAGGAACTTCATGGCAACTGCGCAAGGTCGAAGTTCACACCTGTCCAAAGTGCGGCGAAAAATACACCTTTCCAAGGTATGCCGAAGTCTTGAAAATAGCACAAACCAGAGCCGGCAGGTGCAGCGAATGGTCCATGCTATTTGGCGCTATCCTACAATCACTGTCGTTTCATACAAGAATTGTTCATGACTACCTTGACCACTGCTGGAATGAAGTGATGCTAGATGGAAGGTGGATTCACATAGACTCCACTCTCCAGCTTCCCACCTCGTTTAACCACCCAAAGCACTATGAGCAGAACTGGGGCAAGGAATACTATTTTGTTTTCGCTTTTATGGCAGATAATATACAGGATGTTACTCTCTCCTATACAGAGCATTGGGCTCAAGTTCAAAAGAGGAGAATGTCACTTCAACACGGCGATGATTTGCTTCCGAATCTATTGAAGTTCTATCGTTCACTTTCGTAGCTGCATATGGATATTGGCTCGACCAGCAGTTACTATATGCTCAATTCTTGGCCGGAGCAAACAAACTTAACCACTTTTTACTGAGAAACAGGCTCGAGAAAACTATTGCTGCCGCTAGGCCCTCTATTATTGTAAAGGCATAGAATGGAAGTGCATAATTGGCTGCAAACAGCATGCCTCCGGCGATTACTCCGACAAACTTTGCCAGGTTCCCTGACGAGTCATAGACAGAAAAGACAACTGGCTGTTTTTGGCGCGGAGTGAGGTCTATCTGGAGGGCTTCGTGAGTAGAGAGATAGTGTATGCCGGTTGCCACCATAGCTAGCGAGATTGCCAATATCCCAAGAAATGAATGAACAAGTGTAAAGAGTGCAGGAAGAGGCGCTGTCATAGCAATAGAGAGCACGAGAACGGTCCTTTTGTCTAGTCTATCGGCTAGCATTCCGAGCGGCACTCTCAATATATTAGCCAAGATCACCTGGGCGCTGACAATTATGCCCCACTGCAGGCTGCTCAGCTTCACAATGTCGGTAGCATAAAAGATAAAGTATGAGCCCACTATCGAATTGGCCACAGTCACAAGTACAAATGCAGACATAATGGGTACAAGCACAGCAGGTATGCTTGCAACATTTTTAAGGAATGCAACTGGCGCGCGTGATACTGACCGGAAAACTGCCACAAGAGAAGCTGCTGGCTTGGCTGGATCTGTGGAGACGAGAGGCTTTGGATAATTCTCAGCATTGTGCAATAGAGTCTTATCTTCTCGCAAGAAACGAAATAGGATAAATGTTACACAAAATGACAGGCCTGCGGCAATCACTGCTGCGATTCTAAAACCCGGTACCGTTCCAAACACGCTTACAAGATAACCCCCAATTATTGGAGAAAACATGGAAGGCAGACTGCCAAAGAGCTGGTAGGTTGACAGCTGTGTGGCCCGCCTCTTTGCAGTAGTTGAATCGGCAACCATTTGTCTTCCTGAAGGCAGGCTTATACTTGCAGTAGCTGCCAGAACCATTATGATAGCCAATACAAACCAATCTCTAGAAAAGTAGTAGCCAACGAGCGCAGCAGGAGCTGCAAGTGAACTTGCGGCCAGTATTCTGGTCGGCCGGTGTCTATGCACAACTGCTCCACCAATGATGGTAAAAAAGGTGCCGACAAGCAGTCCCATGGCAGTAACTATGCCATACTGTGGGATAGACCCTCCAAGTGAAGTAAAATAGATGGGAAGAAACGTCAACGCAATTCCGTTGAGGCTTCCAAGCGAGCCTGCCAGTGACATTATACCCAGATTTCCACGTGGGATTGCACCCAGCAAATATTGAATGCGAGGATGCGACAGTCCAATTCTATGTCTCTGCATTTCTCCTTCAGACTGCTTTGTCACAATACTGGTCTTCTTGGATAAAAGCCCTTTTGTGTTCAGTCAGGACACAGTCTAAAGCGAAGATGGTAAAGTCAGTGCAGGAAGAGTTTGGCTCTGACACTTTACTGATGAAGGAATCGAGTAAGAAGGAGACGGAAGCCCCGCTATTTATCTTCGTCTTGATCCTTTTTTGGACTTTTTCTTGGTTTTCAATGCTGGCGATTTGCGGCTAGATTTCTGAAGCTGCCTTTTTTGCAATTTTTCAATACTCGACAGCTGCCGTCTAATCTGTGCAAATTGCCTCTGCATATCCTTTGCATACTCCTGCATTGCTTTTATCTGCGCTGCAATCCTGTCTACGTTTTTGGCATGCTTTGGCAAAATCTCAACCATATTCAGAATTTTTTCAACCTGCTTTTGGTTGCGCTTTGTTCTTCTCAGCACTTGCGCGACCATAGCCTCCTGGTTTGAAATAGGCAGTATAGCAGTTTCGCTTCCAGCAGGTTGGATGGCACTGTCCTGCATACTCTTCTGCTGATCTGCTTGTTGATCCACATAGCTGTTTTCTGAACCCTGTATTGTTCGGGCCTCTGAATCTTGCCCCAGCGTGTCTTGATTATATACGGAATTTGATTCGGAGCCGCTTTCAAATGGACTGCCTGATGTCGTCATGCAAAATCTCTTCATTTTGGTAATTAAAAGGGTTTTTGTTTTTCTGTCTGTTTGCCTGAGCACGGTGACGGTATTTGGTTTGATACCAGATGATAAAGTAAGGATAGGTTAGCCAGAGCGGAAACGACGATCGCAATAATACTCGTGTTTGCTGACTGTAGTATAGATATTATCTAGAGCTGAAAAACAAAAGTATACATGATGAGCAAAAGAAATTAACAAAGAGTATCTAAACCCAAGGCCAATTTAACAATCTGTAGATACAATGTCAACCACAACCATAACCAAACCATTACAGGGTCGCGACACAGTACAAGTTGGTTTGCACTTTCCTTTGAATACAGAGTCTGCCGGCAATCAGCAGAGGCAAGAGGTCTTTTCTGCCAATACATTGCTTGTTGGCCAAAAGAGAGCAGGCCATTACCTTGCTCCTGCAATTTTGAGGCTAGAATCATCAGACAAGCTAGTCATTAGAGCAAGGGGAAGCCTGAATATCTCTACTGCTGTCGATGTAGCCGAGATTGTGAGGAAGAATATCAAAAACGTAATAGTAGAGTCTATACAGCTCGGAACAGAAGAGCTTGCTGACAGTACACTTCAGATCAAGAGAAGGCTCTCATTCATTGAAATCCAGATCGCAAAGAATCAGGCTACAGCTGGTGTTTCTCAAGAGGAAACTGTAAAGAAACCCAGCCAAGGCAAAAAGACAAAGACATCAGTGGCAAGAAAGCAAAACAAAAAGAAGAAAAAAGAGTCTCAGACAGGCGCTTCTGCCTGACTAGATTCACTTTTCTATTTTTGTCAGGCCCGAGACTATTGCTCTAACCGTTTCTACCCAAGCCCTCTTGTTTTCCTGTTCACTTAGTCCAAGCAACCTTGCTAGCATCAGGCCGTCATATAGCGAGATAAGACCAGATGCTATCGCCGCCAATTCTTCTATTCCATGATTAAAAAAACCGCGCTGAACATCAAGCTCCAATGACTGTACGACCACGTCATGTATCTTTTTCCTGTGCTCTTGAAGTATGCTTTTGATCTTTGGGTTGCGCGTAGACTCGGCAATCATTTCAAAGAATACGCTTTCGCTTCCGCTCTCTGCCCTGCGATAATTGTCATAAAAGACTTCTGCATCAGAGATCAGGTCTTCTTTTTTCTTGAAAAGCATCGAAAGCTGCCTTTTAAGCTCTTCCAGCTTGTACTCACAGATGGCATAAAAGAGATCTTCTTTGCTCTTAAAGTACAGGTAAATAGTCCCCTTGCTTAGGTTCATTGTCCTTGCGATATCTTCCATCTTTGTCCTGTCAAAGCCGGATCTGGAAAAGTTCTCTGCCGCGGCTTCTAGTATCTTGCTCCTAAGCTCTGTTTTATAGTGAGTTGTAACTTTTGGGCACAACTAGGATTTCACTCTGCTGCCTATAGATCCTTCATCAATGCTCTTTGCTTCTGGCTGTCTTTCTCTCGCTATCCTCAAGATAATAATGCTGCCTATTGCACCCATTGCGGCTGCTGGAGCAAGAGTCGCAGTCAGAACAGAGGGTAGCGTTGCCAGAAAACTTGGCAACCTATCAGCTACCGAGGCGTTCGGTGATCCGAGTATATTCGCAAATGTCATAGGAAGTAGTGGATAGCATAGAATGTAGTATATAGAACCAATTATTGCTCCTGCCAGCAATTCTGACCTGCTATTCCTGCTAGTAGTAGGCAGAACTCCTGCAATGACCATCGGAACAGCTACGATCATATAGTATGGAAGAAAAGGTGTAAGAAGCTGGGATGGCAAAATATTTGCAAAGATATTCATGCCAACAAGTACAATTCCTGTGCTGATCGCACCAAGCTTACCTATAGTTCTGCGCGCTGCAACAAATACAATTGCACTCATCGCTGGAATGACTGTTGTTGCAACGACCACTGCAAGGTCGGGATTTGGGTTAAAGTGGAAATGTATGCCATTTGAGATCGGAAGCGAAAACATGTAGGCGAACCATATGGAAGAGAACCACAAAGAAGCAAAAGCCGGAACCAATGCTACTTTGGCTATTTTCCTGAACGACGGTACATGGTTTGACAGACGCCAAAGGCCGATTGGTGGCGCGATGGAATTTGTAAGAATACCGATAGCAAGTAAAAGATGAGGAGGGCTAAGGAGACCGTCAACCCCAAAGGCATTATGCCAGGCAAAGTCAGACGGTCCTGCAACCATTTCAATTGCAGATCCTATTATCAGGATCTTGAACACAGTATTGAAAGGACTGCTCCAGCTGCGGAATCTTGATACAAATAATCGGCCACCAATCGCCGCAACGCCTGACAGAACAGCTCCAAAATACAGGATTGCATGAGACGGTGTGAAAAATGTCTCGGGTTTGAGCAAAATATGTGATGTTACATCCCAGCTTGCTCCACCTATCTGTAGAAAGGCAGCAGCAGTAGCCATCAGTACAAGAATAGCAAGAATTCGGGGCCTAGGCCCGGCCATGGGTTATAGAACCAAACAGTTTCTAATAAATATAACTGACCCATCAGTCAGTTTTGCCAAGAGGCTTGTGGGCCATAGTCTAGAAACAGTCTGTCGTCGAGCGGCAGTATAGACGATTTTAATGAAATGATAACCAAAGGCCGATGAAAAGCCCAAGAAAATAAAATCACAATCCTAAAAACAAACTCTTGATTTACATGTAGAGAGAGAATCGAATGTGAGCGCTCAGAACCATTTCTGGGTAGGGTCCCTATGTTATGCTAATGCGCGTGGAAGTCCCACATTTCCGGGTTTTGTCATTGCTACAACCGATATCATAAAGCCAGTTGAAGATCTTGGCAATAATATCCCTGACAGGTCTTGGATGCTCTATCTTTTGGAGCTTTTCAACCAGCAGAATATCGCAGTTGAGCTAAATTTGATCTGCGAGTTCAATGACAAAAATAATTTCTGGGCTATTTATTCTGGTGTAAACCAGTACAGATTCACAAAGGTTCTGCCTATAGTTGGGCATTCATACCATAGGCAGATCGTAATGTTCAATCATACTGGAATAATCCAGTATTCAGTTAGAGATCTTGGTACAGGTGAATCTGAAACATTTGAGTTGAAGTTGCCGTATCAAAGCCAGTTTTATGGTATAAATAATTTCACCGGCATTGAATGGTGGAATCGGTCAGGAGACAAGCCTTTCCCTTTGCGCTACAAGGTCGAGATTTCCCAGTTAATGTACGGCCAAGGTTCATTTGATGATCCAGATTCTGTTACGTTCAGACCCTTCAACATACTTGTCCCAAACAGCGAGAATTCGGTAGCCGCCTATCCCGTTGCCTTTGAACCTGTCCGGATCGTAGATGGCTATATTTCGTATATTGTCGGCTCAGGCAACTGTCATCAAGGTCCAAGATTCTACAGCTAGGAGCAAGTCTCTACTGCCCAGACTGCAAAATAATAGAGATAGGGAAATGTAATTGGCAGCCGAAATTTGAATTGTCTAGATAAATGATCTGTCGAAATCCGGTCCAATATCAGGTCTGCGACGTCTGCTTATTGGTTCTAAGGCTGACGCTTTCGCTGTTGGCATCATATTTTAGTATCAACGCCTGCCTGCCCCATTCTATTATCCAATTAAAGTCGCCAGTTGGGTCTTGGCTTGAAGCAGACAATGTATCTTCTTTTGATAGAAAATCGACAATATCCTGCTTTGTTACGCTGTCCTTGCCGCTTTGCTTTATTAGATCAATAATTTTTCTGAAAGCTTCAAGGTCGGAAATCATATCGCGCAGAATCTTTTTTTTCACTTTTGGACTTGCCGCGATAAGAAGATGACCCTTTTCTGTCAGAGCAACATCGCCTGAATCAACCTTTATCAGCCCAAGCATCTCGCCCGATTCCAGTATCGGCAAAAGATCGTCGAGCTGCAGACCCTGCCTTGATGCAATGCTAACTACATCAGACTTGCCTCCACCATCATCTAGAACCTCAAGAAAACCTATCAAAACACCATAGTGAACCTTCGGAATATTCAAGTCCGTATATTCTCCTTCGATATTGCAATCGCATTTCTACATTGTCGCTTGAATACAGCATACAGAGTCTGAATGTAACAGTTGTTCCATGTGACCATGGAGCATAATGTGCAGAGTGAGTCATCTACTGGTGGATATCTCAATTATTTATACCAGTAACTGGCAATTGCCGTTGATTTAAGTCTTAGTTCCTCTGCAACAAGGCGGCAAAGTGACTGGATTTCCCGGCCCTCTGCATGTTATGCAATAAGGGTAGTTATCTGATCGACATATTCATAAAGAAGCTTGTCTCGCTTTTCACGAGGGCGGGGTATATTGATCGGTATCTCATGGGTAGTGGTTCCGGGCCTGTGGCTCATTATGATTACCCTGTCTGAAAGATAAACGGCTTCCTCAATATTATGCGTGACCATTACCACAACCTCCGGTGTCGTGAACTTGTTGCTCCATACCTTGAGAACTTCTTCCCTCAAAGCTTCCGCCGTCAGGGGGTCAAGAGCAGAAAATGGTTCATCCATCAACAGTATCTCAGGGTCAGTAGCAAGAGCTCTGGCTATCCCTACTCTTTGTTTCATCCCCCCAGAAAGCTCGCGGGGGTATGCATCTTCAAAGCCATCTAGACCGACCTCTTGGATTATCTGAAGGCTTTTTTGCTTTCTTTGTTCTTTTGATATGTGAAGTGATTCTAATCCAAATTCCACATTTTCAAGAACAGTAAGCCAAGGGAAAAGTCCAAACGATTGAAACACCATCGCCATATAGGGGTTCACATGGCCTTTGGCATCTTCTCCTTTAAATAGAACTTCGCCACTGGTGTATGAATCAAGGCCCATCATTATTCTGAGCAAAGTGGACTTGCCGCAGCCAGATGGTCCTACTATTGAAATAAACTCGTTCTTATTTATCGACAGATTTACGTTCTTGAGCACAAGATTTTTCTTGCCGTGGATATCGATATACTCCTTCGAAACATTGCGAATTTCAAGGATAGGGCTTGAGCTTCTCTCCAGTTGAGTATCATATCCTGTATCAATTTCGTCAGCACCGGTAACCTCCGATTCTATCCCCAAGACTCCTTTGCCAGCGACATTAGCATCAAGTTTGGTGTCTATTGGCGAAGTATGAGGTACACTGGATTTGTCGCTCAAGCTTACCACCATATATTTGCTGTAATATGATTGCTACAAACTGCTGTAATATAACTTCTAAAATGGTAATGGGCTGAAAGAGTCTAGTCAGAGATGGTCGTAAATTTGATTGGCTATCCGCTCATGCTGTATTTTTGCACGACCTTCTTGTAAAACCTGCGCCATACGATGCGGTTCACAGTGACAATCACTACCACCATCACTGCAACAATGAGAAGGATAAGTACAGTATTTCCCAGATCATAAGCAGCGGTGTCAAGAAGGGAACCAATCCCCAGAACAGAATAGGTCTTGTTTCCAAAAACAAGGTATTCCGACACTATTAGCGAGTTCCAGCCGCCACCCCATGCGGTAATGCTGCCAGTGATAAACGACGGATATATTGATGGGAAAAGTACCCTCCGGACGTACTGGCCGCGACTGACGCGGAACGCCTTTGCTGCCTCTTCTATATCTCCAGATATGGACCTGACTCCGCCGATAAGATTGAATAGCATGTACCATTGCATTCCAGTCAGTATCAACAGTATTGACGGAAACTCCAGGCCGCCCGGAACATAATTGACCAGTATAGCCATAAACGGAAAGAATGCAGTTGCAGGAATAGAAGCAAATGTCTGAAACACTGGCATAATCCTGTTAAATTTCGGGTCGCGAGCAATCTTGATTGCCACAGGGATTGTCCACGCTAATGTTATCAAATAAGCCGCTGCCAGCCTAAAGTATGACAGTATAAGCGCAAGTGGTATCTGAAGAACTATTTTTCTGGCAGTCGGATCGCTGTACAGCGAAACGTACATCTGTACAAGCGCATAAAACGACTTGGTTATCGTCCCGCTTTCCAGCACTATAACTGATATAACAAATGCTGCAATTACAGGCAGGACTACCCATTTGAATAGCCTGATATTTCCTTCGATATCAAACCATTTGTGAGCGCGGGGGAATACCTTCTGTTCAAATAAATACATTGAATCTTCTATGGCTTCAATCAGTTTTGCTGACCTTTCATGGATAACCGGCCTTGGGTACCTTATGAGAAAATCTGACAGCTGCACTAAAGGCAGGGTAACCCTGCGGCCTGAAAGCCTCGCAACCCTACCTGTTGCAGATGCTGCCGAATACTCGTATTTGAAGCGGTTGGCGTATGATTCAAGCGGCCTCCAGAATAGAAAGTCTATAATAAGTATGACCCCGACAAGAACTGCAAGAGTAACCAGAGCCTGCACATAGAGGCCTGCCGAAACTGAAGTGGCCAGCAGGCTGCCAAGCCCTGGGAGAGTATATGTCTTTGAGCCAAGAGAAATAATTTCGGCGGCCGTGAGGAAGTACCATCCGCCTGCCCACGACATAATGCTATTATAAATTAGTTTTGGCGTGCTTGCAGGTAAATACAGTCTTCTGAATAGGAGCAAAGGGTTAGCCCGGAATGCTCTGACAGTTTCCTGCAATTCTGATGGAATTGAGAGGACAGATTCGTATACTGAGAAGATCATGTTCCATACCATGCTTGTAAAAATAAGAAAAACTGCAGCAAGTTCTATACCCACAGGGCTCCCATTAAAAACAGTTATGAAAAATGTAACTGCGGCTGGGAAAAACCCCAGTATTGGAACTGATTGGAGTATATCCACTATTGGAATAACTATTTTGGAAAAAGTAGGCTTGAGTGCTGCAGTAATACCTACTACAATAGCAACAACAAAAGACAATCCCAGAGCCAGAAACATTCTGTATATAGAAGTAAACGAGTCAAATACAAGATCAGCCACATTTATGGAAAGAGTATGTTGGTTACCAGATGAAAGGCCCTGGCCTGAACTGTCTGTTGCATAAGCAGTTGGAATGAAATACTGGCTCCATTGTCCTGTCATAGAAGAATTGCTTGCAAAATGATACCCTGCTAGCTCAATACAAAATGTTAAAAGCAGAAGAGCAGTAACAGCCTGTATCAGAGGACGGTTTCCTGCTAGAAGTGGATTGAAACACTTGGCCTTTGTACAAGAGGACGGATATATCTTGCCAAGCCGCAACTAGCAATCAGCCCGCAAAGGACTGCGAGCATGCTGAATAAATGTTTATGAGCTTTGCATAATGGATGCCTCACCCCCTATGCTATTTTCCTTCATATAACAGCAAGGAGCTGGAATATGACTCCGAAAGTGATAATAACGATGGAGCGGGAAGATGGATATGTTTACCATATCGTCAGCTCCACTGGTTGACCTCGGTATCGGGACATTAATAGTGGCATTCACATCGAGTATCACCTATGGCATAATCAAGAGATTTAGAGCTGGAAGAAAGCATTCTTTCTAGCCTCAGTTTTGCGTCAATATTTGCCATAGTTATCTATTTTTTGGGTTAACGGGACCAAAAGTGGATTGCAATATACGTGTTGAGATAAAAGGACTTTCATTGTATAGTAAGAAGCTTCACGTAGAATGTGCTATGAGATAGCACCAAATGGTTTTATTACTGTGATACTATTTTAATGGTAGACAAGCCATTGCAGACTGGTTGATGCCCCCGCTTTTCTCCCCCACCAGTCTGCAATGCTCTTTCTAACGCAGTTACCACAAGATATGTAGTAGTTTCTCATAGAAGAAATAAAAAAAACTGATTATACAGATTCTGAGCTTTTATGAGTAGATGACACTTGCAGCCATCCTGCTGGTTCTATCGGTCTTCGTTACTATAGTGCCATACCAAGGGTCAATACTTACGCTTCTTGTAATTGCTGCTATAGCAGTAGTTGCGCTGGCGTTCTTTAGGCTGCTGGTGCCGCTTATAATTGCTGGAATAATAGTAGTGGTATTAATCATCCTGATATTTGGCGGAATACCCATACCAGGAAGATAGTGATGCATAATATCGGTCAGACTGTTCGATATCTGGTTATACCCTTTCCATAATACGAATATCATAACATTTTTGCTTTCTGTCAATTTCATTTCTTGTCATCTGATTGTCATTTTGTATGGCATACAATCTGAAAACCTACATATGCAATGAAAACTATGTCTAGATAGTGTCTACAAATAAACCCACGAGTTCATCAAGTATAAAGTGCAGCATCTGCGGAATAACTTTTACAACAGAACAGGACAAGGAACAACATATGAAACTAGAACACAAAAATAAACAAAAACCAACCGGAGTAACCTAGAACCAACTTTTGCTGAGGAAAAGAATTAAGAATATCACGGTAAGAACATTCGACAGAAAATACTACTTTATTATTTTGTATCCAAGTCGGCGGGTTCTGCTACCGATTTTTATCCGCTGATGCAGATATGCCATTGGTCGTATAAAGTTCTAGGTGAAAGGTTGGTACTGCATATTATTTCTATATTGCCACTTATTACAAATGCTTGGCAGTATCAATGGTCTTGAAATAGCCAACGGTCTGAAGGAGTTACTTGCAAGCCATGGTTTTACGCTTGACCTCATTTTGAAGACACCTCCAGCTGAAATGGCACTTATTCTTGGTATAGACCTGTATGTGGCACGCCTGATATACCTTGTAGCAAAAAGAGCTGTCGATGCCAGAAGAGAATCTGAGATAGAATATAAGCTCCAATCAGAAATGGGTGCAGAGTAGCTGAAGCAGGTACCGCAGAAAAGTACTGTGAATAATCTTATATATTCTCCGTACTCTATTTGTGCTGTTTGTCAGGCTCTTCCTTAAATGACAGCAGGGAGGATATCACGGGCCATTCGCCAGGGCCTGATAGCAAGTTCATACATGCAGCCAGCCAGTCTGACTTGCTTGAAGTATGCATTGACCTTTTGTCTCGTGCTCAAAATAGAATAATGTGGTTTGTTTCAGTTCCAGAAAGTGACCTACATAAAATCTCGCCACTGATAGTGACGCATAATGTCGCTCGTGAAATATTGACGGCGGCAGACAGAGGAGTTCAGATTAGCATTTTGCTTCCTGCAAGTTACAACCATAACAAGAATTCATTTGTGTTCGCTTCCCACCCTAATGTAATTGTCAGGAGTATCACAGTCGAAATCAAATCAGAGACAGCAATAGAACTTGTTATTGTTGATAGACATTCTTCACTTGTGCTGGAATCGCGCCTTGAACCGCAGAACCCCGATACCGGCGGCATGGTATCATTTTTGCGCTCAGATTCAAGGTCTTATACCATTCCCTATGTTACAATGTTTGATGGAATCTGGGGTCAGGCTGAACTCCATGAAAGGCTCAGTGAAGTAGACAGTTTAAAAGATGAGTACATACGCAAGCAGGAAGAACTCTACGAAAAGCTTCGAGAAACTGAAAGGCTAAAGGATGAATTCATAAATATTGCTGCTCACGAGCTGCGGACTCCACTTATGCCTATTATGGGCGGAGTCGAAATACTCGAATCAAAGCTAAACGGCAAATCCAAGATAAATGAAAATGAGATTCGCGACGAGCTAGCAGTAATTAACCGCAATGCAGAGAGACTGCTGAAACTTGCAGAGGACATACTCGAAGTCAGCAGAATGGAAAGTGGCATATTCAAGATGAAGGTAGAGCAGGTAAATCTCTATTCTCTGATATCTGATATAATTTCCGATATTGAAAAGAAATACTCTACATTGCACGATCCGGGTAAAGCAGGACGGATAGATAAGACCACTGAAGGACAAGACCTTCGTTCACTGATTTTGTATGTAGTAGGAGAGAAGAACAATCCTGCAAATAACAAATTCAAGATACACTTTCAGCGAGAAAATGATAGCGAGAGTTCAGGAAGTGGTGCAGGCGGTATTGACAAGATATTTGTCGAATGCGACAGAGGAAAAATCGGGCAGGTACTTTTCAATCTCTTGGATAACGCAATGAAGTTCATAGAGGGCAGAGGTAAGATAGAAGTATCTGCCAAGGTCTCTGGACAGACAGTTACGGTGAAGGTTAGCGATACGGGCAAAGGAATAGACCCTTCAATAAAAGACACGTTATTTGACAAGTTTGTATCAAAATCAGACAAAGGTTCTGGCCTGGGACTTTACATCTCTAAAAAGATAATTGAAGCTCACGGAGGAAAGATATGGGCAGAAAATACCCCCCAAGGAGGAGCAGTATTCACATTCAGCCTTCCACTTCAGTTCACTGGCAGGGTTCAGCCTGAACGTCAGCACGTACCTACAGTTACAGACATGTATCGCTCATCACTTGAAAAGACATGGGGAGAATCTCTCGAGAAATTAGAGGCCATGAAGAGAAATCTCTTGGCTGCAAGGGACGAGGCACTGCGTAAGAGAAACGAGGGCCTGTTGCAATACCAGAAGAAGGTAGAAGAGTCAAGAAAACTCATTATGGCAAAACAGGAGTTCATAAACCAGCAGATTAATTACAAGAAAATGCGCCGCGAGATAGACAGCAGAATAGAAAAGGGGCTTGAAGGGCTCCAGCGGCTAATTGAAGGCCTCAGGGATAATATTCTGGGAGATGAAGCCGTTGAGAAAATAGTCCTGCACCCTACCGTCTCTGAGGCTATCAAGTATGAAGCAAATAAAGTAACCAAGACAGAATTTTTCAAATCCATCCAACAGCAGCTGGGCATTCTCCAGAAAAATGAATCTTCTGGCAGGAAGAGCGAACAAGAGGATGAAAAGAAATTAAGAAGGGCAGGTCTGCACATAGAGTCGGGAAAGAACCAGAGGTGACAACCAGAATGACCACAAGTAACACTAAATCAACAGATGGCCCATTCAAGGTAGCAATCCATTCATTTAAGGGTGGAACAGGCAAGAGCACAATTGCTGCAAACCTTGCAGTTTCACTTGCCTTGGAGGGCAGGAATGTGGGCGTTATGGATTTGGATCTGGCAGGACCTGGATTGCATGTCCTTCTCGAACTCAAGCAAGAGGATATGAAGCTTACACTGAACGACTTTTTCTTGGACAAGTGCTCCGCAGTAGAACCTGTAATCGACCTGACAAGAAGACTCGGCTTAAAGAAGGGAAAACTTGTCTTTGTCCCTGCAAGCTTTAGGGCGGATGATATTGTACGTGTTCTCTCAAAGGGCTATGAGATACAGAATTTCAGAATTGCTATACAAGAGATATCAAGGTTACATAACCTCGATTGCATGATAATTGACACACACCCGGGAATAGACAAATCGACACTAGTAGCTATGGGCGTATGCGATATGATAGTCCTTATTTCAAGAATAGACAGTCAGGATATTCTGGGAACAGGGGTAATGATAGAAATCGCAAATACTCTGAAGAAACCCGGATTGCTCCTTGCAAACATGATACCTCCGGGTGTCGATAGAGAAAAGGTGAAGCAGCGTCTAGAAACACTTTTCAACTCACCTGTAACTGAGGTGATTCCATTTTATACCGAGGTGCTCCGCGCCTTGAGTACTGAGGTATTTATCCTAAAAAACCCGGATCACGACTTTGCCCGAAGATTGAAGAATGTAGTAGAGGTACTGCAGACAAGTGCAAGGGCCACCTAGACGAATAGTCTAGAATAAAGTTCTACAAGCTTATACAGTAAGAATGATCTTCTTTTTGCACAATATTTATCTACTGAAAGATTCTATAGGTAGCCAGTGAATCTTTGATTGTCTCAGCAACAAGCATATAGGCCCATTCTCAGCATATTCGACCTTCTTGACCGCGTACTCGACAAGGGACTGGTTATCGATGCAAACATCTCTGTTTCGCTGGTGGGTATTGAAATTCTGGTTATCCGAGCAAGAATAGTTGTTGCAGGTGTGGATACATTCCTTCGCTACGCCGCCGCCCTAGGACTGGCCGGCCCGCCTTCCCTAATCTCGGCTCAGACAGAATCAGGAAGAAAGTAATAACACTAGTGCTGATCCGCGTTGGCAGTCTGCATAGTATGTGGCAGGTTCGAGGAACAGGGACTTCGGGAGGCCATGAATCATGGCTGGGTCTTTACCCGCTGTCCAGAGTGTCAGAGGGGCACTCCATTTGATATAGTGGCAATTCATTTATCAAAGTCAGTCCCGGAGAATTACCTTGAAGGCTTTTGCTCAAAGCACTGGTTCAAGGATAGTGGCATATGCTCTTATTGCAAGATAAAGCGAGGAACCATAGGCCTTGGTGAGGACCTTGCTTAGGCAAGTGGATCACAGACAGCTAACTCTCATTGACCTTCTTGACAGAATTCTGGACAAAGGCGTAGTGATAAACGGCGATGTCACTGTTACTCTCGCCGGAGTGGATCTGCTTTCACTAAAGATAAACCTTGTAATAGCATCACTTGAAACTGCCAAAAGGTATGGAATCGAGCTTCCATGGGAAAAATGGGCCAGAGAGCGCGCCGAGCTTGAGGAATCCAAAGGAAAGCAAAAAGATGAGAAGAGAAAAGAAAATGGCAGCAGCGGTCGCAGAAGTAAGAGTCTGGTGGACAGCCCAACAGGATTATTTATGCGCAACCCTATGGCTGACCCAAGAATAGAAAGTGCCAACAAAACTAGCTCTGTCCCTGATAAACAGGGAGAAGAGAAAAAATAATTATGGTTGCTAAGTCGGTCGACATGCCCCTATGCATTGCAGAACAGAGTGGGCAACAAAAAGTATCTGAAAAAAGGTTCGATTTGGATGGTGCCGGCAAAGCCAGAGATGGCTTATCAAAGATGGTTATTTCTATTGTGAAATTGCTAGTAGACGTACTTGAGAGGCAGGCTTTGAGAAGAGTCGAGTCAGGAACCGTAACCGATGAGGAAACAGAAAAACTGGGCTTGGCCTTTATAAGTATAAGAGAGCAACTTCAACTGACTGCCATGAGCCTTGGAATTTCTCCCCAAGAGCTGGACAAAGAGCTATCCATTATGCTACATGGTTCCTCTGAAACTTCAATTGCCAGTCTGATTGATAATCTGATTGACAGGGGAACAGTAATTGCAGGAGATATCAAGATTGCAGTGGCCGGTGTTGATCTTGTTTCACTTAATCTTATTGCATCGCTGACTTCAGTAGCAAACAATCTGGCAGCCAAGCGCGTAGAAAATTCTGTTTCTGAAAAAAAACAAATAAAGGGAAAAATGCATGCGGCATTTGAAGTAGGATTGCAAACCCAACGCCCGAAGAGGAAGAGCAAGCCGAGAGCAATTGTAATGGAAGTGCCAAATAATGACTGATGGCAGGTATATTTATTGTGTCATGGACCAACCGTTGTCCTCAAAGACTAATTCTGTGAAGCAAGAAAAAGAGATGTACCGTTTTGGGAACATTGGCATCGGCAATAGGCCAGTATACACTGTAAATTACAAAGATATGGCCGCTGCAGTTAGCAGCGTGCCTTTCAAAGAGATTACTTCAACCCTCGACGATGTAATTGCACACCAGCGAGTGGTGGAGGCTGCCAGAGCCATGGCAACTGTTCTTCCCGTGAGATTTGGGGTAATAGTCAAGACTGACCAAGGAGTAAAGACGCTCCTTGCTGCATCATATGCAGATTTTAGGTCAAAATTGACAAAGTTCGCAGGTATGGATGAAATGGGAGTTAAGGTTCTGCTTGACAAGTCCAAAGCTGAAAAAATGGTATCGCTTGCTGAAAGCGATTCAGATGAAATAAAGCAACTCCGAGAACAAATCTCTTCGTCCAGTGCTGGCGCTTCACATTTTCTCAAAATGAAGTTGCAGGATGCAATAAGGAATGAAACTATGCGAAAGATCGACCAAGTGGCAGGAAAGATAAATCAGGAGCTGGCACCGGCTGCGAGCGATTCTTGTATATTAAAAAACGATATTGAGCAGATTATCTTGAACGCGGCTTATCTTGTAGATAGGTCAAAGGTGTCAAATTTCAATTCAAAGCTCAGTAGACTCAGAGAAGAGTACGAGCCCAAAGGCTTTACGATACATGTAAGCGGACCTTGGGCGCCCTACTCATTTTGCTAGAGGAAGTGAACAAATAGATTGTTAATAGAATTCCTCGTCATGAAACTTACGCTGGATGCTGTTCTTCAGCACTGCAACGGTCTTGCATATGAGCAGCAGCTACGCCAGAATATCCAGCAGCTAAAATCCCGGCTTATGAACCTTGTAAACGAGTACCAGATAGGAAATATCGACAGCAAGACATATTCTGAAGGTGAAGCAGCGATACTCCAGGAGCTGAGCTTGCTTGCTCAGGAAATAAACAAGCACAAAAGCAACAACGTTACTGCAAGCAGTGGTATGGGTCTGGGTTTGGGTCTTGGGCTATAAATTAAATTTACACATTTCCGCCTATGCGAAAGACCGGCAACTATGACGAACAGGTTCCGATTAGATAGATAGCGAGAAAAGATTTAGCTGAAAACGAACATCGACTTTCTGTGAAGACGAAGGTGCTGTGTCCAAAACCTATTCTATATGATTTCATTCAGAAAAAGATTTTACCATTTTGGCAGTACAGAAAATATTCCACCAGTTTGATATTAACGCAAAAAGATAATTTCTGCAATGATGCCGGATCAAAGATTAACTGATGCAATGCATTCAGACAGGATCTTTGCGGCCAGATGTGCAGTAATCCCGCCGATATCAAAATCAGGAGAGAGCTCGACTATATCAATTCCTGCAATCATGCCAGTGCTGATCACCTCCTTGACTAGGTATACTAGCTCGACGCTACCAAGGCCGCAGGCTGAGGGAACAGATACGCCCGGGGCAAATGAAGGATCAAGGCAATCTAGGTCTATAGAGATGTACTTTCTTATGCCACGCGTTCTTGACTTTATATGGCGTGAGACTTGCAGCACGCCCTTTTCTGCTATATCAACTGGTGTTACTACCTTCAATCCTGCTTTCCTTGCATTTTCCAGTTCTTCAGGCTCGGCGGCTCTAGTCCCTATTAGCAAACTCTTCTTGAAATCAAGCGAGTGCCTAGAATCAGAGAGTACAGAACCATAATAGTCCTTTGTCGAAGATACAAAATCAGGGTGTGCGTCAAAGTAAACTAGCCCAACTTTTCCAAATTCGCGCGAGGCCGCTCGTAAAGCCTCAGTTGTTACAGAGTGATCTCCACCTATAATTATGGGAAGCTTTTTGTTTGAGATTACTTTGGATACTAAATCGCAGAGATCTGCTCTGTCGACATTACCAAGGTCATGAATGCGTTTGCCATCAAAAGTGCCCCGCATTGGAAGAATGGGAATTCTATTGTCGGCTCTTTCGAAAAACTCTGACTCATGTGATGCCATTCTAAGAACATCTGGGCCGTTGCGAGTGCCCTTACGTTTGGCATGAGATTTGGATTCGTCCGGCACACCTATAATTACAATATCTGCCTCAGACATTGCTGAGGTATTAGAGCGTGCAAATAATACCATATCCATAGAAACAAAGGATGGCTAATTTAACTATGGCATAAAAGGTGTATTAATTGGCCACTTTTCGCATGTCCCTGCACATAAATAATATAATAGAATACAAAATCTTGACATTTGATCTTTAATTGAGCAAACAAACTTTTGCGATTTTTATTGGAACTTGGCAGACAAGAATAGGTTTAATTGAAAGGAGCAGGCTACCATGACCTACTACGATGTCTAGCATGAAGTATATTCAACTGGAACCACAAGGAGAGATTGCAATCATAAGAATCAACAGACCTGAAGCACTCAATGCCATGAACGTCGATGTTATTTCAGAACTCTCGCACATAGTTGACCTTGTAGGAAATGACGATGCCATCAAGGTCGTAATTATCACCGGCGCAGGAGAGCGCTCCTTCTGCGCAGGAGCAGATATTGCGTATATGGTCAACATTGACCCTATACAGGCCGAAAGGTATGCATCTTCCGCTCAATCAGTTCTCAACAAGATAGAAAAACTCGAAAAGCCGGTAATTGCAGCAATCAACGGCTTTGCACTCGGTGGAGGATGTGAACTGGCAATGGTTTGCGATATAAGGATTGCTTCCAGCAACGCAAAGATAGGTCAGCCCGAGGTAACAATCGGAATTCCTCCCGGCTGGGGCGGAACTCAGAGGCTTGTTAGGATTGTCGGGCCTGCAAAAGCAAAGGAGCTTATCTTCACTGGAAAAATGATAACTGCAGAAGAAGCAGCTGCGATAGGGCTTGTCAACAAGGTGGTCAGCACTGGAACCGATGATAACCTTCCACCTGAAGCGCCAAAAGGAGATACAGCAAAAGAGAAAGAAAGAGCCGCAGAAATAGCAAAAATACTGAATAGAAAGCTGATGGACGAATGCATATCCCTTGCAAAGGAAATTGCAAAGAACAGCTTTGGAGCAGTCAGGACAAGCAAGATGTTGATAAATAGAGGAATTGAAACTGATATAGAAACAGGGCTAAGACTGGAAATCTATGGATGGGCACTTTGCTTTGCCAACGAAGATAGAAAGAGAATGATGTCTGCATTTCTAAACAAAGGCAAAAAGTAAACAAGATAGATGTACATCTCCTAGCTGGCGGGTAAACAAACATAGGAGAAAATTACAATCATATCAAAATGCATTGTCTTTTATTAAACGATCTTGGCGCCAAGACTTGGTCTGCAGACAAATGTCCTGCTCTTGAGACCTGCTTCATTAAACCCTGCTGCCATCGCACTGGCTACAGATTTGCCGCATGCTTCCCCGTCAAGTATAGATATCATCGATGGCCCAGCACCGCTGATCGTTGTCGCAAGTGCTCCGGCCTCTTGAGCCTTTCTTTTGACTGCTTCATAGCCGGGGATAAGATGCTTTCTTGCCGGCTCGACTATTGCATCATGTATACCATATGCAATCAATTCAACGTTTTTGAGGCCGAAGCCAGCTACGATAATGCTTGCATTTGAAACATTCTGAAATGCGCTTTCAATCGGAACTGCTTTTGGCAAGACGCTTCTTGCTACGCCAGTTTTTTTCTCAGGAACTTCCATACTGGGAACGGCCACTACCAGCACTAGATTAGTCGGAGCTTCTAGGCTCGTAAATACCAGGTTCTGGTCGCGATTGGAGCCAACTATGACAAATCCGCCAAGCACAGAAGCTGCAACGTTATCGTAATGTCTTGTACCTGCGCTAGCAAGCTCACCTTCGGCAGCATATTCAACGAGTTTTGATTTTTCGACCTTCAGGCCAAAGAGTTCATTGAATGCCAACGCGGCTGCCGCAGCTGATGCTGCACTGCTGCCCATTCCAAAACCAGCAGGAACTCCCTTATTGACACTGACATTGATACTTCCGCGGATATCAAAATCTGCTGCCATTTTTTTTACAACGATTCCAGCCGAATTGTTTTCCGGTACTGTAGGGATAATTTTGGAGCCTTCGCCACCAACCTCGATAGATATTGTCAATTTGTCTTTTCTAGACAGTGAAGCCGAATTGTTTTGGCGCCCCGGGTCCGCTGATTCAGCTTTTATGGTCACAGTATCTTGAAGCGCATCTAGGGCAAGGCCAAAAATGTCAAATCCGGGCCCAAAATTTGCGGTTGAGCATGGTGCGACTGCTGTGCAAGAAGAATCACTATCTTTCATTTCCGATATTCTGCCCCCTAACCTGTGACTTCTTCTCCTTGATTAAGGATTCTGGCAAGCGCGGCTGACAAGTTGACCAATCCGCTCATGGTCAAGCCGGATACACCAATCAGAGTGTGAGCAAATCCGCCTCGAACAATGGCCCTGGCAAGGTCTTTGCTCAAAAGTGAATACTCCCCATTTTTTTCCTGGTCTAGCGCAGATTCAAGAGAAGCTATCGATGACGACCAGCCAAGAATTTCACGCAATTTCTCTGGAACGAGATCCGTCTTGGTCAGAACATTTATCTGTGCTGTCTTTAGCCTGAGTCTGACTGAAGCCGCAAGAAGCGATATTGATACAAAGTTGATTGGATTTGACACAACTGCAGCATCAAATGCAAATATGGCAGCTTTGCCTTCTGCCTGTAGATTCGAGACAAAATATGGCCCGCTTGCTCTGAAGGCAAAGAGCTCAATCTGACCAGGTGTGTCGATTATCAAATAATCAGGGTTGAGTACATCAATTTCATTCTGAAGCTCAGCAAGCCGCGCCGCGATCATGTCACTTGCTACCACCAGTGAGCCGTTTGGTCCAAGGTGATGGTTTGCCATGAGATCATTGATATCTATATAATCACGCACATCTAGATCCGGCTCGTAGGGCAGGCTAACGACTCCAGGATCAAGGTTAAGGCAAGCTGGGTACGCACCCAGATCATTATACCATTGCATTAATTTCGAGGTCAGTAGGGACTTGCCGGAGCCGGCTGTTCCAGTTACAAAGACTGCAAACATATCCAATATCAACCTGTAAATTTATTCAATGCAAGATGGATTACATCAAATTCCATCAGGTTTAGAATAGACAGTATCATTCGAGTAACGGCATGCTGGATGAACATTATACTTTTGCAGCTGACATATGTCTTCGAACGGTGAATGCGTCTATGCGTTATTATATGGCAGTATCTTTCAGCTAAGCGATAATTCTTGAACTGGCGACTCATCGCCATACCAGCAAGCATTGTACCCTTTATCATACTATTCGTTACGACCAAAGTCTCTCCGCAGGATGTCTTTGCTGTTGGGTTGGTACCTTTTATCATATCCTCTTGCGCTGCTCTAACTAGGATAATGCTACAGGCACTGAGGTTCAGGTACTTTATCAGAATGTTCATAGGACGACATGTCAGTACTACTGCAAAGACCATCACTGCACGATTGGCTGGCGAATTTGTAACATCTACGACCCCGTCCTATGTAGGTGGAGAATTCATAAGGATAGCTTGGCTTGCAAAGCAGGGTGTCCCTACGGGAAAAGCCGCCTGGATAACTACAATGGAAATAATAGCAGATGTGTTTGTTGGATCGATGCTTGCCTTTATTGCAGGGGCATTTGCCATATACAGGGGAGGAACGGTTATCGGGATAACCGTAATACTTGTTACCATACCGACCTTTTCAATCTGGCTTGCTTTCGTTCTGCTTTCCGCCCGACGGACTTTACAGCTTCCTGCGTTTGTTTTGAACATCATGCTGAAATTGCTGGCAAAAGAAAAGGCAGAAAGGCTCTTCAATTCAGCGAATGTTGCAATAGCTGATTTGTGCAAGATGAGCAGAGAGAATTTCAATTCCTCACGAGCAGTCAAAGCTTTTGCAGTAGGCCTCGCGATAACCTTCATGGCCTTCCTGTTTCAGGGTGTGTCATTTATGGTGCTTGCAAATGCCGTTCCCTCAGGCTCAAGGGTGGGGCTTTTTGACTCTCTTATGGCTACTTCTGCGTCAAGTGCCGTTGCCAGCCTTCCTATTACAATAGGTGGATCGGGGCTTGCCGAACTAGGAATATGGGCATATATCTCAAACCTCAATGGCGTTTTCGATATAAGTAAAGTTATCAAAAGTGCCCAATTGAGTGTAATAATAGCATGGAGAATAGCTACTTACCATGTTCCTCTTGTCGTTTCTTGGCTTGCGCTCATGAGACTCACAGCTGGAAAGGCATCTGTTGGCGGAAACGGGTTGTCTGGGAAAGAGCAGGGACATGGCAAGTCCGAGCCAGCAACCAAAAATTCGCCGGATGGAAACAAAGGTGTCTGACCAGAGAAATAATGGGCGGAAATCTAGTTGCAATTCCGATAATGACATGCCCGGCCCGGCCCCGCTACTTGTCAGCCAGTTGATGACCCAAAGTAAACCAGTCAGGATACAAATTCTAATTCTGAATATGGCTATTCCTCTTCCTCTTCGTCTCCAGCAGATCCAGATGCAGGAATATCTGACTCGACATCCATCATTTGCAGTTCCTGCAACTCAAACCTGTAGATGGCATCCATCTGAAGGCCAAATTTTGTTTTCAACAACTCGACAAGTTTTGGACTCAGCGGACCCCTGAACATCTTGATCTTGAACTCATATACAAAACCTTTCATAAATTCAGTTATCTTCATACTTTTTGGAACATCCAATCCTTCAATGATTGTCCTTCCGTCAGGAAGAGCTTCGTATACTTGGATGTCTGTCTTGTAATCTTTCTCGTAAATATCCAGTATGTATCCTGTTCTTGTGAGAATCTCAGGCTGTTCAAACTGTACCGATTTGATCTCATCCTCAGCCCATTTTGGGAGACCTTCTTCTTGCGAGCCGCTTGCTGTGCTTTTTTTGCCTGCTTTTACCATTAGTGCATTACCCTGTGTTCTTGCCGGTGTACAAACTGGATTTAATATGTTTCCAATAGTGACTCAAAACAACATCGGGGCATAACAGAAGAAAAAGAAAATTAAAAGGAAAAAAGGAGAGAGCAGGGAAGCTATTGCTTCAAACCGGCTGCCCTTCTATTCCGTATCTTCAGCTCTTTTACGAATGCTCGCCAACTGATCTTGCGGTGGCGGATCCCACAGGAACCTCTGGGAAGCTTTCGCTCATTCTCTGTTCTGCGACTGCACCTGCTTCCGACATTATGCGCTCTACTTCTTCTCCGCTTGCATCAACAGCAAATGTTGTGCCGCCCATACTTCCTGCACTCATCATGATGTCGCTGAAGACGCTGTTTATCTCTCCAAGCTCTCTGTCGACTTCAGGCATCACACCTGCAAGCCCGGACCTCACAGATGTCAGTGCACCCATTGCTGGTCCAATTGCTACCATGACATCACCAAGGTCAACTACTGTTTCTAGTCTCAGCTGCACCTGTTCCAGCGCCATCTTTACTTGCGATATCATTTTTGTAGTCTTTCTTATCTGAGCGATTTCATTTGACAGCATCTTGCCGTGCTGCATATCATGTTTCTGCAGGGCAGATACGACTTGGTTGAATAGTGATTTTTCTTTACCCCTTAATTTTTCTAGAATAGAATCAAGTTTCTGATTTTGAGCTTGAATCTTGTTCTTTGCGTATTCGATCCTTGGCTTCAAGGGCTGTTGTGGTCCTACATTCTGTCTTATTCTCTCTGATACTGATGGTCTATTGTCCTTTACCCAGTTGTTGCTAAAGTTCGTCATGGCTACTAGCCGGAGGAATTGTCGTTAAATTGGAATGTCATAATTGAATAACTATCTGCTAATATTTTATAGACACAGATTCAATCGCACGAGGTTGCTAGCGGTTCTAAAGATGGTACCTCTTGCAGGTGAGCTAAATGAATGCGATATGCTGTAGCTCTATTGGATGCAGCCAGTAATAGATACATAGTCGAAAAAACCAGATTGCAGCTAGGTGGACAGGTACAAGCATGGGCAGAGCATCTAGTACATCTCGGCAGGAAAAGGCAATCATTATTATCTCTACTTTTCCAAATGAGGAGTAAGTTTTCAGGCTTACCAAACACGT
>Ga0070740_10001946_pt1 | contig 26131 bp, 25 predicted proteins | sample Coa_R2_FD_67286 | JGI IMG/M metagenome (GOLD analysis project Ga0070740, IMG submission 67286) | Surface soil microbial communities from Centralia Pennsylvania, which are recovering from an underground coalmine fire - Coalmine... | ecosystem: Environmental > Terrestrial > Soil > Unclassified ...
TCCCGGCCGGCGCCTTGTTTTGCCGTCGATGTGGGGTCAGACGGCTGTGCGCTATCGCCTATCCCCTGACGCCTAACCTGGATTATTCATGGGCGTCTGATAGGGCGGGACGACCCTGCCTGGCGGCGGCATCCCTGCCGGCAAGGATGCCGGCGGCGTCGGCCCGCAGGCCGCCGCCAGGAACGGTGCCCCGCGGTCCTCGTGAATAATGCAGGCTAAGTCTAAGCCGTTGTGCCGTCGATTTGGGGTTAGTCACCTACCCGTGGTTACAGTGCCTTTAGAGGGCAGACAAAGCGTTTGCCATCCGCCACTTCGACGGAGGAGAAGGACCGTGGCCACAACCAGTATGGCCCCTAATCGCGGGAGGCAAGCGGCGCCGGCCGGCCCGGAGCGCGAGCATCTGATTCTCAAGTTTGCCCCACTGGTGCGCCACGTGGTGGGACGCCTGGCGGTCGTGCTGCCGCAGGTCTTCGACCAGGACGATCTGCTCGGTTACGGCACGATCGGCCTGATCGAGGCGGTGGATCGCTACGATCCGTCGCGCGGCGCCAGTTTCGAGACGTTCGCGACCGAGCGCATCAGAGGCAGCGTTGTCGACGCCCTGCGCCATGCCGACTGGGTTCCTCGTTCAACGCGCCGCCGCTGCAAGGATATTCAGCGCACCGTTGGCGAGCTTGAGGGTGCCCTGGGGCGCGCTCCAACGGAGGCGGAGGTCGCGGCGGCGCTCGATCTCTCGCCGGCTCAGGTGCATCGCGCCATGGCCGATGCCGCCCGCACCGTCGTATCGCTGGACCGCTCCGCGCGCTTCCAGGACGACGACGATCCCGCCTCCACCCTGATGGAGTGCACCGCCGACGCTGAGACCCTGGCCCCCGGAACGCTGCTGGAAACGCAGGAGCTACGTCGCGCCATCCGGGAGGCCTTGGGGCGCCTCGACGAGCGCGAGAAACTCGTCCTATCCCTTTATTACGAGCGTTCGCTCACCTTGCGGGAGATCAGCGCCGTACTCGGCATCTCCGAGTCGCGCGTCTGGCAGCTGCATGCGCGGGCCATCATGCACATCCGCACCCACATGGAAGGGCAGAGCCTTGCCCGGTGCGCGTGAGACCTGCCCTGGGACCGCCGGCAAGCGGGGGCCGGCAGGGATGCCGGCGGTCCCAGGAACCGTTCCCCGCCGCACAGTAACCCCTCTGAAAGATCGTTAAGAAGCTCGGCACCTGGCCGAAGTCTATGGTATAGGGGGACAATGGCGATTCGCGAACGCCGGCCGTCGCCTCGCTCAATAAGCCGACGCCAGTTGCTCGGCGTGGCGTGAGCCGCGGACGCGGTCGAAGGCCGCTTTCTTGATCTGGCGTACGCGCTCGGCGCTGAGGCTATGCAGGCGTGCGACCTGTTCCACCTGGATCGGCGCCCCGCCGTCCAGCCCGTACAACTGGATCACGATGTGCAGGTCGCGCCTGCTGATCGGTTTGAGGGCGTGCAGGATGCTGTACAGCAGGTCGCGCTGCTCCACGTGGGCGGTTGGGCTGTCCGCTTCGTCCGCGGGCAGGTCCTCCAGAAGTTGCCCCACCTCCTGATGCGGCACCATCGTGACGCTCCACGGTGCCGCGTCAACCCCGCCGGCGACGCTGTGCTCGCCATGCTCGTCCTCGGCCTTGCGCTGCTCGCGGACGGCCTTGCGGTGCCCATCGATCACGCGGGTCGGAATGCGCACGGGGCCATGGCTGCTCCAGATGGCGCGGGTGATCTGCTGGCGGATCCACCACACGGCATAGGTGGAGAAACGGAATCCCTTACGCCCATCGTAGCGCTTCGCGGCCTTCATCAAGCCGATATTGCCCTCCTGAATCAGATCGATCAGCGAGAGCCCGCTGGAGCGATACTCCTTGGCAATGCTGACGACAAGGCGCAGATTGCACTGTATCAGGTATGTCTCGGCCTCAGGGTCGCTTTCTTCGCGGATGCGCCTGCTCAGTTCCTGCTCTTCCGCCGCTCCGAGACGTGGGTAGCGCGCGGCTTCATTGAGATACAGGCTGATGGCGCTAAGTGTATCGGCATCCCCATCCGCTCCGTCGTGACATGCGCCGGACGACGGAGCGGTAATAGGGGTGGTTGGCTCAGGGTACCAGACGGCGGGCGCCTGGTCCGCGAGGGTGTTGCATGAGCCGCCATAGCTGGAGGGGAACGAATGCTCTAGACCGGCAACGTACATGACGGCGCCTTCCTTTCGGCAGCCCGGCTGACTTCCCGCGACACGTCGCGAGGAGCCCCGTGGCTTTGCGTCCCTGCCTCACGACAGGTTTGCCTTTGCCGGCCGCTGGGCCGGGTGGGCGAGAGCCCCACACGCTGGAACAATAGGTGGCACGAACGGCGGCCCGCAATGGCCTGAATGGGGGATAAACGAACCTGGACTATTCCTGGGCGTCTGAGAGGGCGCGGCGACCCGAGCTGGGGCCGCCGGCAACGCGGGCCGGCAGGGATGCCGGGGGTCCCAGGGACGGTGGCGCGCCGTCAACACGAATAACATTAGGCGCTGCGCCGGAGCAGGGGCGCCAGGGCGTCAAGGATATATTCCGCTACCTCCCCTTTAGGCGCGGGTCCGACCTCGCGCATCCCGCCGTCCCGGTCGAGGATGAAGACATGGTTGGTGTCGGAGCCGAAGACCGCACCGGCGGAGACATCGTTGGCCACCAGCAGATCGAGCCCTTTCTCGTGCATCTTGCGCCGGCCCTCAGCGCGCGGGTCGCCGGTCTCCGCGGCAAAGCCGACCTTCACGAGGCCGGTGTTGCGCCGTAGCGCTCCCAGGATATCCACCGTGCGCTCCAGCGCCAGCGTCAGGGACTGCTGGCCCTTCTTGATCTTCTGCTCGGCCATCTGCGCCGGGCGGTAGTCGGCCACGGCGGCGGACATGATCAGCGCGTCGGCGCCGTCCGATTCGGCCAGCACGGCGTCGTGCATCTCCGCCGCGGTGCGCACCGGCACAACGCGTATGCCGTAGGGCGCAGGAAGCGCGGTGGGGCCGCTGACCAGCGTGACGCTGGCGCCACGATCCCTCGCCGCGGTGGCCAGAGCGTAGCCCATCTTGCCTGAGCCGCGGTTGCCCACATACCGCACCGGGTCCAGGGGTTCCTGCGTCGGGCCTGCCGTGACGACCAGGCGTGTGCCCGCCAGGTCGCCCGTGCGCCCCAGGGTCTGCGCGACTGCGCCAACGATGTCGTCCGGGTCGGCCATGCGACCCAGCCCGCTGCCGCCGGAGGCCAGGCGCCCCTCGACGGGTCCGACGACCACGGCACCTCGCTCGCGCAAAGTCCGCAGGTTCGTCTGCGTAACGGCCTGCTCGTACATCACGGTGTTCATGGCCGGAGCCAGGATGAGCGGCGCCGGGCAGGCGGCGGCGGTGCAGGTCAGCGCGTCGTCGGGCAGGCCCAGCGCCAGCTTACCGATCAGCTCCATGGTGGCCGGTGCGATGACCAGCACCTCGGCCCAGTTGGCCAGCCGGATGTGCGTCTCCCCGTCCGCCGACTCGGACCACAGGTCGCTGAAGACGGGGCGATTCGTCAGGTTCTCCAGGCTGAACGGCGTGATGAAGCGGGCGGCGGCGGGCGACATGACGGCCCGCACCTCCGCGCCGCGCTCCATCAACAGGCGCGCGACCTCGACCGCCTTGAAGGCGGCGATGCCTCCGCCGATGCCGAGAAGAACCCTGTTGCCTGCCCGCATTTCCTCTGTTGCTCCCTATATGAGGGTAGTGTACAATGCTGATCGCATCGGCCCGCATGAAGGTGCAATGGTGCGAGGAGGCTGAGCGGCAGTGCCGCGCAAGATACGCGAGCTCAAGGCAGACTTACGTCGGGCAGGTGCAGCCGAGGTGTCGCACGAGGGTAGCCATGCGAAGTGGAAGCATCCGTTGGTGCCCGATCTTGAAGTTGTGTTGGCGGGCAATGATGGCGCCGACGCCAAGCTGTATCAGGAAAGACAGGTGCGCACCTTGCTGCAGCGGATCGCCGAGGCGAAACGGAGGCTATCGCAGTGAGCGAGAACATGCACTACTCGATGGTGATCGAGTGGTCCAATGAGGATCATGCCTATCTTGTGACACTGCCTGAATGGGCAGATCGCGTCCTTATGCCAGTAACACATGGCGCGACCTATACCGAGGCCGTCCAGAACGGGCAGGAGGTGCTGGCGATGTTGGTGCGGAGTGCCAGGGAGAACGGAGAGCCGCTCCCGCCGGCTCGCGTCTTCGCCGCCAGCGCCTGAGATCATGGTGCTGGTTGTTGCAAGGCTCCCCTCTGCCGGTTTCTGCCAGGGCTATGCTCAGTGGGAACGGTTTATTTGGGTTGTTCCCTATACTGGTGTGGTGTACAATGCGGGTCGCATCGACCAGCCAGTTTGAGGAGGTTTTGCGGGTGAAGACGGCCCTGATCACCGGAGTCACCGGTCAGGACGGGAGTTATTTGGCCGAGTTCCTGCTGGAGCAGGGCTATCGCGTCGTCGGCATGGTGCGGCGCAGCTCAACGGAGAACTTCAGCCGCATTCAGCACCTGACCGATCGCATCGAGATCGTGCAGGGCGACCTGCTGGACCAGTTCTCGTTGATCGCGCTGCTGCAGGACTATCGGCCGCAAGAAGTCTACAATCTGGCCGCGCAGTCCTTCGTGCCGACCTCCTGGAACCAGCCGGTGCTGACGGGCGAGTTCACGGCCCTGGGCGTCACGCGCATGCTGGAGGCGGTGCGGCTCGTCGATCCCGAGATTCGCTTCTACCAGGCCAGCTCGTCGGAGATGTTCGGCAAGGTCCACCAGACGCCGCAGAACGAGGCGACCCCCTTCTATCCGCGCAGCCCCTACGGCGTGGCCAAGGTCTACGGCCACTGGATCACTATCAACTACCGCGAGAGCTACAATTTATTTGCTTCATCTGGAATATTGTTCAATCACGAAAGTCCGCGTCGTGGCTTAGAGTTTGTGACGCGCAAAGTAACCTATCACGTGGCCAAGATCTATCTCGGCCTGGCCAAGACGCTGCCGCTCGGCAACCTGGACGCGCGGCGCGATTGGGGCTACGCGGCGGAATACGTGCAGGCCATGTGGCTGATGCTCCAGCAGCCTACGCCGGACGACTACGTCATCGCCACGGGCGAGACGCACTCCGTGCGCGAGCTGGTGGAGATTGCCTTTGGCCACGTCGGGCTCAAGTGGGAGGACCACGTGGTGATCGATCCCGCCCTGGTGCGGCCGGCCGAGGTAGACCTGTTGCAGGGTGATGCCGCCAAGGCACGCCGCGTGCTGGGATGGCAACCCAGGACGTCGTTCCCGGAGTTAGTAACCCTGATGGTCGATGCCGACGTTGCGCTATTGAAGGAGGAGATGCGTCATGGCCGCCATACGTGAGACCAAACCGGTGGAATTCCCCAGTTCCCAATTGGTGCGCCGCCTGAACATCGCGGCGGGCATATTGACCGCCGCGGCAATCGCCGCGCAGGCGGGCGTGGAGATATTGCAGCAGACGAGCAAGTCGAAGGCGGCAAAGGCGGGTCTGGAAACGGCCGTGCGCCTCGACATCGCCGTGACGCTGGCCCGCGCCGTGCCGTCTCTGTTGAGCCAGATCCGCACCGTCAGCACCGAGTTGCGGCGCTAACTAAGGATCGGACATATGTCCGGTTGTGCGGTGTCTGGCACTGCCTCCCCGGAGGGAATGCCGGTCGGGGGAGCCGGCGGTTAAAACCGCCTGGCAGGGGACGGAGGGCGTATCGGGGTACCCGCTTGCGGGTGACGACTTCAGTCGCCGGTCCCACTCGATCCGCGATTTGACATATGCGGGCGGGGACAGTATCATTCCGATGCGGTGGGCGTTGGTGCGCCCACGGAGGATCAAGTGAAGCCTAACATTCATCCCGAGTATCATCATGATACGCGCGTGACCTGCGCGACATGCGGCACGACGTTCCTGACCGGATCGACAGCTAAGGAGCTGCGCGTCGACATCTGCTCGAACTGCCACCCGTTCTACACGGGCCAGCAGCGTATCGTCGATACCGGCGGCCAGGTCGAGCGCTTCCGGCGCCGCGCCGCGCGCAAACAGTCGGCGTAAGGCGGCCCGCTTCCGGGCGGGCTTCTCGTCTGCGGCATGACGCAGGCCGGCGCAGACAACCCCGTCATGGGAGGCAGGATATGTACTGCCTCCCATGACCTATTTTGTGAACAGTAACAGGGACGACACGTATGACATTTAGCTATGGCGGTCAGGCGCTGATCGAAGGCGTCATGATTCGCGGCAAGCAAGGGGTCTCGGTCGCGGTGCGCGCTCCCGACGGGCAGATCGTCACCCACACCGAACGCTTCGAGGGCGGGCTGTACCGCACACCCATCGGCAGCCTGCCGTTCGTGCGCGGCGTTCTGGCGCTCTGGGAGACGCTGACCATCGGCACGCGCATGCTGATGTTCTCGGCCGGCGTGGCCTCGGGTGCGGCCGTGGATGCCGACCACAAGCCGCCGGAGGCCGCGACCGGGGCGGTGGCGGGAGCGCTGGCGGTGGCCGTCGGCATCTTCTTCTTGCTGCCGTCGCTGCTGTTGAATCGGGCCGGGCGGCGTATCGCGCATCCCCTGCTGGGCAACCTGCTGGAGGGCGCCGTGCGGTTGGGCATGTTTGTCGGATACGTCGGCGCCATCTCGCAGGTGGAGGGCATCCGGCGCGTCTTCGCGTATCACGGCGCCGAGCACAAGGCCGTGCACGCCTACGAGCATCAGCGTCCCCTGCAACCGGCCGAGGTGCAGCAGTTCCCTACCGCTCATCCGCGCTGCGGCACGGCCTTTATGCTGCAGGTGATGGCCCTCTCCACGCTGGTTTTCTCTCTGTTTGGCCGGCCGTCTCTGGCGCGGCGGCTGCTGCTGCGCGTGCTGCTGGTGCCGCTTCTGGCCTCGCTGAGCTATGAGCTGCTGCGCCTGGGCGCGCGCAACCCCGATGCGGCGTTCACGCGGCTGTTCGTGGGGCCGGGGCTGGCGCTGCAAAGCCTGACCACGCGCGAGCCCGACGACGAGCAGGTCGAGGTGGCCATCGCGGCGATGAAAGGGGCTCTGGCCCTGGATGGAGAGCCGCAATGAGTTCGAGTTCGCTGCTGGAGAAGGTAAGCCGCATCGAGTCGCGTTACGACGAGCTGAGCTCGCTGTTGGCCGAGCCCGAGGTGGTCTCCAATCCTGAGTTGCTACAGCGCTACGGGCGCGAACAGGCCTCGCTGGGGGAAATCGTGCAGGCCTATCGCGAGTGGAAACGGGTCAGCGAGGAGATCAGCGGGACGGAGGAACTGCTGGCCGACGGCCAGGATGAGGAGATGGAGGAGCTGGCGCGCGCGGAGCTGCGCGGCCTGAAGACGCGCGAAGAGGAGATCCTGGAGCGCCTCAAGCTGGCGCTGATCCCGGCCGACCCTAACGACGAGAAGGATGTGATCCTGGAGATCCGGGCCGGGACGGGCGGCGACGAGGCCGGCCTGTTTGCCTCCGAGCTCTTCCGCATGTATTCGCGCTACGCCGAGCGCCATCGTTGGAGCGTGGAGGTGCTCAACACCAATGAGAACGCCGCCGGCGGCTTCAAAGAGGTGGTCTGCGAGGTGCACGGACGCGGCGCCTATAGCCGCCTCAAGTACGAGAGCGGCGTGCATCGCGTCCAGCGCGTGCCCGAGACGGAGGCGCAGGGGCGCATCCACACCTCAACGGCCACCGTGATCGTGCTGCCGGAGGTCGAGGACGTTGCGGTGGAGATCAAGGAAGAGGACCTGCGCATCGACGTCTATCGCTCCACCGGCCATGGCGGGCAGAGCGTCAACACAACCGACTCGGCGGTGCGCATCACGCACAAGCCCACCGGCCTGGTGGTGACCTGCCAGGACGAGAAGTCGCAGCTCAAGAACAAGACCAAGGCCATGAGCGTGCTGCGCGCCCGGCTCTATGCCATGGAGGAGGCCAAGCGGCAGGCCGCGCTCGGCGAGCAGCGCCGGCTCCAGGTCGGCATGGGGGAGCGTTCGGAGAAGATCCGCACCTACAACTTCCCGCAGGATCGCCTGACCGACCACCGCATCGGCCTGACCATCCATAACCTGCCCACCATCCTCGACGGCGATATCGACGGGCTGATCGAGGCCCTGATCACCGCGGACAACGCCGACAAACTGGCCGCCTCCGAGGACGTCGCCTGAGCAGGTGCCGCGTTGTGCCCGACACATCTCCGCGATGCGAACCGGTCAGGGAGTACGGGCTTCCTGCCGGCCCGCGCCCTCTCTCCCGAGAAACCGCGCCGAATGGGCGGGAACCGGCCGGCAGGTCCTTCGCCGTGACATGATTACTTCGCCTCCGGCCTGGACTGTCGCTCGCCTGCTCGGCGAGGGACTGAAGCGGCTACAGGGCCACGATATCGCCGATGGGCGCCTCGACGCCGAGGTCTTGCTGGCCCACGTGCTGCAACGCCCGCGCGCCTGGATCCTGTCGCACCCCGACGCCCCGGTCGACCAGGCCGCCGTCGCCGCCTATCACGCGCTGATGGCGCGGCGAGCGCGCGGTGAGCCCGTCGCCTACCTCACCGGGCGCAAGTCCTGGTACGATCTCGATCTGCACGTGACCCCGGAGGTGCTGGTCCCGCGGCCCGAAACGGAGGGCCTGCTGGAGCGTGCCGTGGCCTGGGCCAGAGGACGCACGGTTGAGAGCGTGGCGGACGTCGGCACGGGCTCCGGTGCGCTCGCCATCGCCCTGTGCCGCGCTCTGCCCGCGGCACGCGTCTACGCGAGCGACCTCTCGGAGCGCGCCCTAGCCGTCGCCCGGGTCAACGCCCGTGAGTACGGCGTGGAGGATAGGATACGGTTCCTGCATGGCGACCTCCTGGAGCCGCTGCCCGGCGGACTTGACCTGATTGTGGCCAATCTCCCCTATATAGGCAGCGAGGAGTATGCGGGGCTGCCGCGCGACGTACGCCTGTTCGAGCCCCGCGTGGCGCTGGTCGGCGGCGTGCGCGGCCACGAGTTGTTGGCCCGCCTGCTGGCCCAGGCGCCCGGCCGCTTGAGGCCCGGCGGCGCCCTGATGGCCGAGCTCGGCCCGCCGCAGGCGGCCGCTGGCCTGGCGGCGGCGCGCCAGGCCCTCCCGGACGCACGGGCATGGCTGGAGGCCGACTACGCCGGCCTGACGCGCTATCTTAACGTTGAGACGCAGGATACCGCTCCCGTTACTCGCCAATCACCGGCTGGGCATTCCGATTGATGTCTCGCCGGCGGGTTCGTAGCATCCTTGGTGCTGCCGGCACGGCGGGTCCTTCATCCCCTATACTGTGAGGGTGCAGGCGTCGGGCGTCCCGGCCGAGGCCAGGCGGTTGTCGAGACCGTGGCCTCACGTTATCCAGCTAAGGAAACCGGGACGTGCAGAACCGACCGCGTCGCATATTGACCAACACCATCCTTCCCCTGGCCCTATGCGCGGGATTGCTCGCGGCAACGGGCGCCGGCCAGGGGACCGGTTCATCGGGGGCAGCTGCTCCGGGTGACCTGCAGAAGATCCAGCACATCGTGATCATCATGCAGGAGAACCGCTCGTTCGATCATTACTTCGGCACCTACCCGGGTGCCGACGGCCTGGCAAATGCCCAGGCCACGGCCACGGCCGAGGGCACGCCCACCGTCTGCCTGCCGGATCCGCGCCCGGGCGTTGGGTGCGCCGTACCGTATCACACGACCGCTCAGGTCAATTACGGCGCCGCTCACGATTACAGGGCCGCGCAGGCGGATATCGACGGTGGTGCCATGGACGGATTCGTTGTGAACGCATGTGCGGGCGGGGCGATCAATCCAAGTTGCCTTGCCACGGCGACGCCGCCTCCTGGCGGCCCGACGGCGACGCCGGCGCCGCTCGACGTGATGAGCTATCACACCGGCGCCGAGATCCCCAATTACTGGGCCTACGCCGGCCACTACGTCCTGCAAGACCACATGTTCGCGCCGTCGGCCTCCTATAGCGCTTTGACACACCTGTACATGGTGTCGGGATGGTCGGCGACATGCCTCAACAGCTATCCACTGAGCTGTACGAACGCCGTGAGCGAGACCAACATCATCAATGACTTCCTGACGCCCGTCGCCACGGCGCAGCCCCTGCCCATCTATGCCTGGACGGATATCACCTGGCTGCTGCAGCACCGGCAGGTCGACGCGTCGGGCACGCCCGTTGCCAGCGGCACGCCGGCCCCGGTCAGTTGGGCCTACTACGTCGGCAACGGAACCCTGACCAACTGCTACCCGGCGCCCACTACGGTCGTGACCGATTCCGGTACGCTGTGTAACCCGGTCTCTCTTCAACCCTACACCGGCACCCCGCTGATCTGGAACCCGCTGCCCCTGTTCACTACGGTGCAGCGGGATAATCAGATCTCCAACGTGCAGCCTCTCTCCAGCTTCTATGACGCGCTCAGACATGGCACGCCGCTGCCGTCGGTGATGTGGTTCGTGCCCGACCAGTTGCACAGCGAGCACCCGCCGTTCGCCGTGGCCGACGGCCAGGCCTATGTCACGGCCGTCGTGAACGCCCTCATGCAGAGCCCGATCTGGCGCAGTACAGCCATATTTGTCGCCTGGGACGATTGGGGCGGCTTCTACGACCATGTGCTGCCGCCGCACATCGACCAGAACGGCCTCGGCATCCGCGTGCCCGGCCTGTTGATCAGCCCCTATGCGCGGCAGGGGTTCATCGACCACCAGACGCTCAGCTTCGACTCCTACCTGAAGTTCATCGAAGACGTTTTCCTGGGCGGGCAACGCATCGACCCGACCACCGACGGGCGCCCCGACCCGCGCTTGACCGCGATACCAACGGTGCGCGAGGACAACCCGGCATTGGGAGATCTCTCCCAGGAGTTCGACTTCAGCCAGACCCCGGCCTCGCCGCTGATCCTGACGCCCTACGCCCCGACCGGCACACCGCCTCCCACGGCGACGGCTACGAGTTTGCCGACCGCCGTCTCTCCGCCACCGCCGGCCAATACCCCCACGCCGGTCCTTCCGGCCATGGCCACGCCTCAGGCTACCGCTACCCCGAGCAACATCGCCGCGTCGAGCATCTCTCCGCCGGCGTCCCCACCGGCCTGGGTGCCGCCGGCGTCATCTCCGACGGCCCTGCCAAGGAGCACGCGCCTGTCGCTGGCGGCCAATCCTTCGGGCAGTTCGGTGGTGAGCGGCAAGACGCTGACGATCTCAGTGCACACCGCGCCGCGTGCCCGGATCAGCGGTACGGTCGCCGAGGTCACGCCAAAGCCACCGAAGGGGAAAGCACCGGCCAGGAAGGCAGTTTACCACCTCAGCTTTGCGGGTACCGCCGATGCCCACGGCCGCTACACGGCGACGCTGCACATCGCCTTCAAGCCATCCAAACCCACCGACGTGACGGTGAAGGTAACGGCGCGGACGGGGACGGCCAGCGTTACGCGCACCTTCCGGGTGACGGTGCAGCCCTTGCAGGTCACGGTTGGCGTCAAGCCGGCTACCGTGGCGCATGGGCATAACCTCACGCTCTCCGTGCAGAGCGTGCCGAAGGCCCGGGTGAGCGTCCTGTTGCAAGTGCTGACGACGCGCCGGGTCACCACCGGAACCGGGGGGCATAAGAAGCAAACAACGCGGATCGTCGTGCTCTATCAGCTCACCTTCAGCGGGACCACCGGCCGCAAGGGCGCATTTACCGGCCACGCACGCATACAGTATCGTCCGGCAGCGCGTACCGTGGCGGGTATCAGCGTGACGGTGAGTTCCGGAGACTTCCAGGCCACGGGCTCCGGCCATCTCACTATCACGCCTTGACCCGTCGTCCTTACAGGAAATGCTCCCAGACGTAGTTGCCGAGCAGGTGAGCGGCGCGGGTGAGGACGATGGCCTGGGGCGTGACCTGCAACAGCCCCTGTTCGCACAGGTGCGCGATCTCGGCAGGCCATAGGTCGAGCGGGTCGGCCGCGTAGCATTCGCGGAACCGGGTACGGTCCACGCCGTCGATCACGCGCAGCCCGAAGATCATGGCATCCGAGCGGGCGCGCCTCTCGTCGATGGTCTCGCGTGACGCCGCCGCGTCTGTGCCCCGGGCGATGCGGTTCAGGTAGGCGGCCAGTCCGCGCACGTTGCCGCGGCGCTCGCCGTCGAAGTAGCCGTGGGCCGAGACGCCGAAGCCGAGATAGGGGGTCTGCACCCAGTAGGCCATGTTATGGCGGGATTCCCAGCCCGGTTTGGCCCAGTTTGAGATCTCGTAATGCCCGTAGCCGTGCGTGGCCAGCTCGTCGCGCGCCCATTCATACATCTCGGCGGCGCGGTCGCTGACCGGCAGCGTCAGCTCGCCGCGCTCCAGGGCGCGCCAGAGCGGCGTGCCTTCCTCGGGAGTCAGGGCGTAGAGCGAGAGGTGGGGCAGGCCCTGTCGCAGCACACGGCAGAGCGTCGCGCGCCAGTCGGCCATGGTCTGGCCCGGCAGGGCGTAGATCAGGTCGGCGCTGAGGTTGTCGAAACCGCATCGTCGCGCCAGGGCCAGGGCCTCCAGGGCCTCGTTCGCCGAGTGGATGCGTCCAAGCAGCTGCAATGTGCGATCGTTCAGGCTCTGCACACCGAATGAGAGGCGGTTGATGCCCAGCGCGCGAACTGACGTCAGATATGTGGCATCGACGGTGCCGGGGTTGGCCTCCATGGTGATCTCGGCGCGCGGGTCGATGTCAAAATAGCGCCGCAGGGCCGTCAGGATGCGCCCGAGCAGCGGCGGCGGCAGCAGACTGGGCGTCCCACCGCCGAAGAAGACCGTGTGTGCCGGCGGGCGGCCCAGGTCGCCGCAGCGGCTCTCGATTTCCCGTTCCAGGGCCGCGACATAGGCGGGCATCTGGTGCTCCTGGCCGGTGAAGGTGGCGAAGTCGCAGTAGATGCAGCGCTTCTGGCAGAATGGAACGTGAACGTACAGGCTGAGCGGCCGCTCCAGGTGCTGCGGAAACGGCAGCGCCGGTGCGTCTCTGTCCTGGAGAGGGGGAACGTTGTCTGCTGTGACGAGCGATGTTCTGGACATTGTCCTGGCGTCGGGCAACCCGGGGAAGCGCATAGAGTTCGACGAGATCCTGGCCCTCAGCAACGCGCCCTGGATGCGCTTCTCCGTACCATCGGGAGAGCTGCCGCGGGTGGCGGAGACGGGGCGCAGCTACCTTGCCAATGCGCGCCTGAAAGCCCGGTCCTTCGCCACTCAGTATAACAGCCCAGCCCTGGGCGACGACTCCGGGCTCTGCGTCGATGCGCTGGGCGGCGCGCCGGGATTGCGCACAGCGCGCTTTGGCGGGCCCGGCTTGACGCCCGCTCAGCGGGTTGATCTGTTACTGGAGCGCCTGCGCGAGGTGCCCGAGAGGTCGCGGCGCGCCCACTTCGTCTGCGCGCTCTGCCTGGCCTTCCCGGACGGCACGGAGGTAGTCGCGGGGGGCCGCGTCTTCGGGCAGATCGCCCGGCGGCCCGCCGGGACGCAGGGCTTCGGTTACGATCCCATCTTCCTCATCCCCGCGCTCGGCTGTACGCTGGCCGAGCTGCCGGCGGAGCAGAAACACGCCATCAGCCACCGTGGGCGTGCCATGCGCAACCTGCTCGCTCGCCTTGAAGGGCGCATCGCGCGACATTGACGCCCACCGCTAGTGTCGTCGGGCGTGGGCGGGACCGGCGACTGAAGTCGCCTGGCAGGGACGAACCGGCTAAAGCCGGATGACGTCGCGCCACGAGGCACTTCAGTGCCCGTACCCTGCCATGACACTTCAGTGTCAGGCTACGTCCATTTCGGAAAGTGCCCGCTCTGATTGGCTAGAGCCCTGTGTACACATCGCGCAGGGCGTAGCGCGTCAGGCGGCCTTTGGCGTTGAAGCCAAATTTCATGTAGATACCGCCGCTGACAAAGATGCCGGGGTAGGCATAGGGAAACGACGCGGCCAGCGTGCTGCCGCTGGGGTCCCGTTGCTCGAAGCCATCGCTGCTGGAAGCGCCTCGATTCGCATAGGGAGTCCCGCTGGTCTCGGCGCCCATGGCGGTCAGGAAGGCGACGGTCTGGGACACCGTCGAGCCCATCGGCAGGCTGTCGTGAATCGCTTGCCTCACCTGCGCCTGCGTAATGCGGGGCTGAAACCAGTTGTTGTCTTGCAGGAAGAGGACCAGCCCGACGGCGAGCAGCCCCACGATGATGACCCTGATGCGTTGGCGTCCCCCACGCAGCATAGCGGCCTCCCGAATGTATTGTATCCCGCCGTGACCGATCCGTAGACCGCTTTCCAGGGCGCGCAGCGTGTCCTGGGACCGCCCGGGTACCCGCTTGCGGGTCCTTGCCGGCCTGGCGTTGCCGGGTGAGCACTTGAGCGTAGCAGACGCCGGAACGTTCGTGTACGGGTCAGTATACCTGGGACCGCCAGCTGCCCGGCTACGGCGCAGCAGTTCGGGAGATTTCCACCGTGATGGCCGGATGCGCCGGCGGTGGAGCAAGAAGCGCGTCGATATGCGCGATGGCGGTGGCCAGGCGCTGCTCGCGCGAACCGGACACCAACACCCAGGGCCGGCCCCGGCGTTGCAGCTCCTCCAGGAAGCGGCCATGCATCCATTGCCGGACATGCTCGCCATCGCGGGTGCCGTCGTCTTCCCAGGGTATATCGGCAGCGGTCAAGATGTAGAGGTCATAGCGGCGCCCGGCGGCGATCGCTTCGACCTCCTCCGAGCGCGTCTCCAGGTAACGCTCGTGCCAGATGGCGGTGGCCATGGCGTCGGTGTCGCAGATCAGAACCCGGTTGGCGTCCCGCGCCGCCAGGTCTTCGCGGCGCGACTGCTCGGCCGCGATATGCGTGAACTCCTCGCTCCGCCACCCGTCCGACGGATCTTTGCGCACCTTCTCTACCGTGTAGTCACGTCCATACTCCGGTACCCAGACCGTGTCATAGTGGCCGGCCAGGGCCTGAGATAAGGTTGTCTTGCCGGTCGATTCCGCGCCCACGAGGCACACTATCTGACATAATAGGCGCGCACGCAGGGCTCAAGGTAGTCCCAATGGCCCAGCGGGTCGGCTCGAACAGCCGTCAGGCGTGGGTGACTGACATCTAACGTAGCCCTTACGCCGAGAGGGGGCCGCGCACGACGCCCGCCGCGCGCAGGGCGGCGATCTCGGCCTCCGTGTAGCCCATCTCGCCGAGAACCGCAATCGTGTGCTCGCCCAGGGCGGGAACGGGTTCCATGGCTGGCGTCTCGTCCGGCAGGATGATCGGCGGGACGACGGTGCGGATAGGGCCGGCCGGGGTCTCTACCTCGGCCCAGCGCCCGCGCTCGGCCAGTTGCGGGTGCTCCAGCAGGCCCCGCACGTCGTTGAGATTGCCAAAGGCGATCCCGGCGCGCTCCAGGGCCGCTGCGGCCTGCTCGGCGGTGAATGGCCGTAGAGCGTCCTCGATGATGGGATCGAGCGCGGCGCGATTGGCGTTGCGCGCCGCGTTGCCGGCAAAGCGCTCATCGGTCGCCAGGTTGGGGCGGCCCAGCACCTCGGCGCAGAGGCGCATCCACTCGCGCTCGTTCTGGATGGCCAGCATGACCTGGCGTCCGTCGCCGCAGGTGAAGGGGCCGTACGGGTAGATGGCATTGTGGCGCAGACCGGCGCGGGGCGGCTGGGCGCCGCCGTACTGCGTGGCGTAGAGCGGCACCGTCATCCATTCGGCCATGGCATCGAAGAGCGACACCTCGACGATTCGGCCACGTCCGGTGCGCTCTCGCTCCAGCAGGGCCAGCGTGACGGCCGCGAAGCCGTACATGCCGCCGGCGATATCGCAAAGCGAGACGCCGACCTTGGCCGGTGCGGCCGGGCTGCCGGTGATGGAGGTGATGCCCACCTCGGCCTGGATGAGCAGGTCGTAGGCTTTACGGTCGCGATACGGTCCCGTCGTCCCGTAGCCCGAGATGTCGCAGACCACTAGCCGTGGGTAGCGCCGGACCAGCTCCTCGCCGCCCAACCCCAGCCGCGCGGCCGCACCGGGCGCCAGGTTCTGCACGAAGACGTCGGCCCGCGCCAGCAGGCGGTCCAGGATATCGCCCGCCTCGGGCCGCTTGACGTCCAGGGCCAGGCTGCGCTTGCCGCGATTCAGCCAGACGAAGAAGGTGCTTTGGCCGCGCACCGTCGCGTCGTAGTGGCGCGCGAAATCGCCCCCGTCCGTGCGCTCGATCTTGATGACGCGCGCGCCCATGTCGGCGAGCTGGCGCGTGCAGAACGGCGCGGCCACGGCCTGCTCCAGGGCCACGACCGTGATTCCGTCGAGCGGCAGGCCCATCGCTAGTACGACCGCGGCAGGCCAAGCTCATGCTCGGCCAGGTAGGAGAGGATCAGGTTGGTGGAGATCGGCGCGACCTGGTACAGCCGCGTCTCGCGGAACTTGCGCTCCACGTCGTATTCCACCGCGAAGCCGAAGCCGCCGTGCGTCTGCAGGCACACATTCGCCGCCTCCCACGAGGCATCGGCGGCCAGCAGCTTGGCCATGTTCGCCTCGGCGCCGCAGGGTTGCCCGCGGTCGAACAGGGTCGCCGCACGCAGGCACATCAGGGCGGCCGCCTCGACGTTGGCGTAGGCGCGGGCGATGGGGAACTGCACGCCCTGGTTGGCGCCGATGGGCCGGTCGAACACCACGCGCTCGCGCGCATAGGCCACGGAGCGTTCGGTGAACCAGCGGCCATCGCCGATGCACTCGGCGGCGATCAGGATGCGCTCGGCGTTCATGCCGTCCAGGATGTAGTGGAAGCCGCGGCCCTCCTGGCCGATCAGGTTCTCGGCCGGCACGCGCAGGTTGTCGAAAAACAGCTCGGTGGTGTGATGGTTGATCATGGTGCGGATCGGACGCACGGTCAGGCCATGGCCGACGGCCTCGCGCAGGTCGACCAGGAAGACGCTGAGCCCATCGCTGCGCTTGGTGACCTGCTCCAGAGGCGTGGTGCGCGCTAGCAACAGCAGCAAATCGGAGTAATTGACGCGGGAGATCCACACCTTCTGGCCGTTGACCACGTAATGGTCGCCCTGCCGTACCGCCGTGGTACGCAGTCGGGTGGTGTCCGACCCGGTGGTCGGCTCGGTCACGCCGAACGATTGCAGGCGCAGCGTGCCGGCGGCGATCCCGGGCAGGTAGCGCGCCTTCTGCTCGGCGCTGCCATGGCGCAGCAGCGTGCCCATGGTGTACATCTGGGCGTGGCAGACGCCCGCGTTGCCGCCCGAGCGGTTGATCTCTTCCAGGATGAGGCACCCTTCCACCAGGCCAAGCCCGGCGCCGCCGTATTCCTCCGGTATCAGCGCGGCGAGATAGCCGGCCTCGGTCAGCGCCTGCACAAACTCGTCCGGGTAGGCGTTCGCTTCATCGATACGACGCCAATAGGCGCCGTCGAAGCGCGCGCACAGGGCGCGCACGGCCTCGCGCAGTTGCCGGTGCGTGGCGTCGTCTGTTCTCTCGTTCATAGGTGGTCACATCCATCCACCGCACGCCGGGCCATGGACCTACCCCTCGATCTCAATGCCGTCTACGTGGGCCGCCACGGTGCTCCGGGCAAACCTGGGCCACGGGGATGGCGAAGCCGGCCACGACGCTGCCGCCATCCAGGGTGTCTGCGGCGGTCAGTGTGCGCGGGCTTTGCGCCCCTGGCTCCCAGATATCGATCTCGCGGCGCCGCGGCCACACCACCCAGACCAACCGCACCCCACGCTCCAGCCAGCGCCGCGCTTTCTCGCCCATACGCCGCCGGCTGTCAGTTGGCGAGGCGACTTCGACCGCGAGGTCCGGGGCCAGCCTCGGGAACTCCTCCACGTCGACCAGTGGCGCATTCTCCATGCGGATGAACGCGATATCCGGGGCCAGGACAGTTTCCCGTCGCTCTCCCGGCCGCGTGAGGTTGAAGCCGGTCTCGGCCGAGGTCAAGACGCCGAGTTGATGCTGCCGCACGTGCAAGGCCAGGGCAACGTGCAGGTCCGAGGTGCGCCGCCCGTGGGCGCCGTAGGTGGGGGACATTTTCACGAGCCGGCCTTCCACAAGCTCATAGCGATAATCTGGATCGGCGGGCAGAGCGGCCAGGTCCGCGGCCGTCCACACCCGCGCCTGTTCCAGCACTGCAACCATCTCGTTCCTCCCAAACGCCTACAGCATGAACCACGGACTCATTATCGCCTATCGGCAACGTCACAGGCGGGCCTACCTATGGTCGCGTCAAGAGCGCCGCGCTGTTGCGGTCCAGGTAGAGCTCGACGTCGTGGTGGGTCCGCAAGTAGGAGGCCGGGACCAGCGGGCTAATCTCCCCCTCCAGGGTGGCGCGCACCGCCTCGGCCTTGCGTGCTTCGGGCACGATGCAGAAGATCTTGCGCGCGCGCAGGATCTGGCGCATCGACATAGAGATGGCCCGTCGCGGCACCTCGTCGAGCGAGGCGAACCAGCCCTCGCCCAGTTGCTGGCGCCGGCAGGCCTCGTCGAGCGCCACGATCAGGAAAGGCTCGTCCGTCTCCACGTCCGCCGGCGGGTCGTTGAAGGCCAGGTGGGCGTTCTCGCCGATGCCGACGAAGGCTGCATCTATGGGTGCGGCGGAGATGAGCGCGCCGACGCGGCGGCATTCGGCCCGCGGGTCGGCCTGCCCGTCGATGTAGGCCCAGGTGCCGGGATGCACTTTGTCGATCAGGCGCTCTTCGAGGTAGCGGCGGAAGCCGGCAGGGTGATCCGGCGGCAGATCGACGTACTCGTCGAGGTGGAAGACGGTGATACGCGACCAATCCAGCGGCTGGGTCACCAAATGTTCCAGGAAGACAAACTGCGAGGCGCCCGTGGCCGCCACGATACGCGCCTCGCCGCGCCCCGCGATGACATCGCGCAGGTAGGCCGCCACGTCGGCCGCGGCGGCCCGCCCCAGCTCATCGGCGCTGTCGTAACGGCGTATCTTCATGGTCCGTTCCCTCCCGCCAACAGTGTCGCACATTGCCCGGCCCGCGCGGCGCGGCCTGTCGGCACAAGGGAACCCGGAACGGCAGGTGGGCTTCAGGAAGCCGCGCCGGAGGGAAGCGCTGTGCCGGTCGTCATGCTCAGTCCTGCGCCGCCGTTGAAGGTCAGGGTGCGTCCCACGACCACCGGTACATCGGACGCGATGAGCCCGGCGACTGGCCCCGATGTCACGAGATCGTTGACGTAGATGCTCGTCCGATGGTGCGCGAGCAGGGCTACCGCTACCGCCCGGCTGTTCTGCCCCGCCTTCAGCAGCCGGACGGTGATCGTGGCGGTACGCCGGCTCGGATTGAGCAGCGTGATCCATTCGCGATAGCCCTGGCCGACGTAGCCCTCGGCCAGACCCCATAGCCGCGCCGCCGCCGGCGTGCCGTTGAGCAGGGCGACGGCTCCGCGCGCCGTGTAGCGGATGACCTGGGCCACGACGGGGCGATTCGCGCGGACCACCGCGGCCAGCCCGTTGCGGCGTATGAGGCCGCGCATGATGTAGACGGCGCGCGCGTACGGCCCGACATGCAGGGTCAGCCGCGGCTGGTAGCCGTCCGCCGTCACGGGATAGAGGTCGACCTGAGCGCGGGCGGGATTAGGATTGAACACGGTGAGGTATTCGTCGTTGCCCCGCGACGTCGAGCCATCCGGGAAATACCAGACCCGCGACGGGTCGGGCAGCGCCATGGCGCCACTTGGCGCCAGGCGCTTGCCGCCGCGCACGACACTCTCCACCACGATCGGCGCATCGCTCTGCAGCGCAAGCGCCGATGGGCCGGCCGGAGCGAGATCATCCAGGGCCAGGTTGAGGCGCGTCCCTCCGGCCACGGTACGGCGGATCGGCAATCGTGCGCCAGCGCGCGTGCCGATCGTGATGGTCACGATGGCCGTGGCATCATAGGGGTTGAACAGGCGCAGGCCGTCGGCGTAGCCGGCGCCCACGTAGCCCTCGGCCAGGTACCAGTGGGTGCTGGCGTCCGAGGCACCGGCGACGATATGGCCGTTGCCGTCCGCATACTGGGCCCGCTCCACTACCAGGCTGCCGTCCGCGTCGACGCGCATGGCCGTACTGGCGCCCGGAGCCCATGCATTCACGGTCAGCGTGCGCCGCGACAGCGGCGGGAGCGCGGCCATGACGATGCGCACGGCGCCGGTAGACCGGTAAATCGCAATGCGAGCGTTGACCACGTGCGCATGCGGATTGAGCAGAGAAACGTACTCCTGATAGCCCGGCCCGGTATAGCCCTCGGCGAAGAAGGCACGATCAACCGACGGGCCAAACCACGGCGTGCTCAGGCTGCCGGACAGGCCGATCATCACCGCACCACCCGGCGGCGTGGGCGTCGGTGAGGACCGACCCGCTCGCGTTGGCCCCGGTGAAGCCTGCGCCGCCGGCGTTGCTCTCGGGGAGGGCCGCGGCGTTGGGCCTGCCGACCGCTGCGCCCGCGGCGTGGCCGGCAGCGACGATTGGGGCTTCGGAGTCGGGATTGCCGGCGCCTGGCCGACGCGTTGGGCCGGCCCCGTAAGATCCCCCGCGGCCCCGGGCCCGCTGCAATTCTGAGGGGTGATCGATTGGTCCGTCGCAAAGTCGGTACGGCACTCCGTATGCACGGTAGCGCCCCGGAAGTTCGTCGCCAGGCCCGTGGTGGCGTTTATACAGGGGATGGCAGGGCCTTGCGACGCCACGACACAGGCCGCCTGGAAGCGGTACGCCCCGGGTTTGAGTTGCGTGAAGCGACCGGCCATGAAGTACATGCCCGGCCCGCATGACTGCGGGGTCGTGCCCAGGCGAGTCTGATACTGTGTGCCCGACGCATCCGAGACGATGACAAAGCCTACAAGCGGTGCAGCCGATGCGCTCACGCACAGGTAGTATGAGACGACGCCCCCGGAAACGCCAACGGCGACGTTTCTGATGCCATAGGCGCCATCGCCGTTCGCCGGCATAACACTGCAGCCAAAGATAAGCGCGCATAGCAGCGCAGACGCGACCCACGAACGCCACTGCATCGGTTCACAGATTCCCGTCTAGGCGTACCAGCTTACGCAGGCACGCAGCTATTCATGTGTAGCGCGCGTCGATGCATGACAGATGCACTTTGTCAGTGTACACTACCGGCATGCCCACCATACAGATTTGTCCAGCAGCGAGCTCAACCCGCAGGATCAGACCGCTGAAAGGACGTAGATCCATAGCACCGGCAACAGCAGGGACGGTGGGCGGCAGAGGCAAAGCCGGGTCACGGGCGCGACCGGAGCCACGACCAGGCTAGCAGCGCGGGAGGAATCTCGGTGTCGTTGGCCCAGCCCAGGGCCCGTTCGCCGCCGTGCCGCGGGCCAAAGGCGGGTTCTTCCAGCCTGTCCGGCACGAAGCCGCCGGCGAAGCAAGCGGCCAGCGGCGTGCTGAGCCCGCGAGGGAGGTTGTAGCTCCTACCTGGATGATCGGTACGCTCTCGTCGCGCCTCGAACTCGTGCCGTAATGCCGGCAACGGCTTCTTGCATCGCATACAATGAGGCTGGCACGACGGTCCGGTACAGCGCTGCCGTCGCTTTGCATGCGACAATTGAACGCCGATGGGCGCGTACGAAACCAGGAATCGGATGGCCCTATATAGCCGGTGTGGTACAGTCGGCCACTCGTTCGTCTACCCGACATTTGTAAGGGAGTGTAGGCATGACTCTGCGAGAACTACGGGTGCGGCGCCTGCTTAGCGTGCATGACCTAGCGGATGCGGTGGGCATCTCGCCATCGACGATCAGCACAATCGAGAGCCACCGCGGGCACGCCAGCTTTAGCACGATCCGCAAGATTAGCGCCTATCTGGGCGTTGCCCCGCTGGAGGTTGACGAGTTCCGCGCCGCCGTCCAGCGCCACGCGGGCACGGAGTAAGGCGCTAGCCTGGATTATTCATGGGCGTCTGATCGGGCGGGACGACCCTGCCTGGCGGCGGCCTGCGGGCCGACGCCGCCGGCATCCCTGCCGGCAAGGATGCCGGCGGTCCCAGGAACGGTGCCCCGCGGTCCTCGTGAATAATGCGGGCTAGACGTCCGCCCGCGGGCGGACGTTGACGGTCCGCTCGCCGCTGATGCGGACGAGTCCCGGTTTGCCGCCTTTGACGCGACGTACCTGCCGCGCCGGCACCACGTCGACCGGGACCGTGGTGCTCTGGCGACCGCGGCTGTAATACGCCGCCAGCGCCGCCGCCTGCTCGATGCTGCGATCGGGCGGGGTGCGGCCGCCGGACTTGAGCACGACATGCGAGCCGGGCATACCGCGGGCATGGAACCACAGGTCGCCGCCACTCGCCAGGTCGAAGGTCACGATCTCATTCTGCCGGGCGCTGCGGCCCACCAGTACCTCCAGCCCATCGCTGGTCGTGAAGCTCAAGGCCGGCGAAGCGGTCTTGCGCGGCGCCTGCTTGCCGCCGGGATGGTAGGCGCCGCCCTTGCCCTTGGCCTGCTTGGGTGGCTGTGCCCGCTCACCGGGCAAGTTGTAGCCCGCCGCCAGGAGGTCATCCTTCACCTCCTTGAGCGCCTGGGCAGAGTCGGCCTGCTCGATGTACACCAGTGCCTCGTCGAGAAAGGCCAGCTCGTCTTCGGCCTGCTCCAGCAGCGGGGGTATCTTCGCCGCCGCGTCGCGCGCCTTGCGATAGCGATGAAACAGCCGCTGCGCGTTCTCGGCGGCGCTGAGCGTGGGATCCAGGGAGATGGTCAATGGCTCATCGACCCCGTCCTCAATGCGCAGCTCGGTCTGGCCGGGCTCGATCGAGTAGGCAAAGGCGAGCACCATCTCGCCTTGCCGGCGCAGCTTGTCGATCTCCTCGCTCTCGCGCAGGCCGCTGCGCAGCGATTGGGCCTTCTTGTTGAGGCGTGCGCGGTGGCCCTCTACGACGGCGCGCAGGCCCGCCCGGATGGGTTCCAGCCCATCCCTGCTCTCCAGTCCGCCGTAGACCTCGTCGAGTACGGCCGAGATCGAGGTATAGAGCCGTGGCTCTACGCCGTGCTGTCGCAGAGGATAGGCGGCCCAATCGACGATGCGACCGTCCTGATAGACGATGCTGGGCTGCCAGGTCCGCGGCGCCATCAGGGCGCGAACGGTGTCCAGCACGTTCGGGGTGCCGGCAGCTTGGAGGGAGGCCGACACGTTGCCGGTCAGGCGATAGGCAACCTCCTTGCCCAACTGCGGGCTGACCCCGGCCAGCACGGCGACCAGCACGTCGGCCAGCGTTGAGTCGGCCGCAAACCCGGCGAACGCCATGGACAGCTCCTGTGGGGTCACCGTCAGCGGATCGAGCTTCGGCCGGTCGGTGCCCGGCTGCGTGGGAGGGGGAGGCGGCACATAGGGATGGCGGGGCAAGATCACGCGATAGCGATTGATGGCGGCAGAAACGAGCTTCACAGCGCCAAGCGTGGTATCCTTATCGTCAACGAGAATGATGTTGCTATGTTTGCCCATCACTTCGCCGATCAGGGAAACGGGCAAGCCGCGGGTGCGAAATCGCAGGCGCAGGATGCGGTCGTGCCCGGGCTGAGTCACCTCATCCAGGCGGCCCCCCTCCAGGTACTTGCGCAGGGCCATCACGAAGGGGCTGGGTTCGTCGAAGGCCCTGGCCAGGCGCTCCCCGCTCAAGCAGATGCGCGCGTGGCGTGGGTCGGCCGACAAGAGCAGCCAGTGGTTTGCCCCGCCCGCTCGCACCATCAGCGCAACCGAGAGGGCGGACGGTTGCACTATCTTGTCCACCCGTCCCTGCAACAGCCGCTCGCGCATTTCGTCGGCCACCGCGGCGGTAGTAGTCGCATCGGACGCCGCCGGCGTGGGCATCAGCCGCTCACGCAGCTCGTCGGCCACCGCGGCGCCAGGTTGTGCATCGGACGCCGCCGGCGAGGGCATCAGCCGTTCACGCAGCTCGTCGGCCACCGCGGCGGTAGTAGTCGCATCGAACGCCATACAGGCAGTATAACCATGGAGGGGTAACATGCTACCGCGTGCAGACGGCGAACAGCGGCCGGGGCTGCTTATCGTCCTTTCAGGGCCGAGCGGCGTCGGCAAAGACGCCGCCATCGCCGCCTTGAAGGCGCGCGACGTCGGTGTCCGCTACGCCGTGACGGCCACCACGCGCCCGCGGCGCCCGGGCGAGATCAACGGGGTGCACTACTACTTCTACAGCCGGGAGGAATTCGAGGCGATGGTGGCGCGCCATGAGTTCCTGGAGTGGTCCTGGGTACATGGCCACATGTATGGCCCTCCTATCGCCGTGGTGCGCGGCTTATTGCAAGAGGGGCACGACGTGCTGCTCAAGATCGACGTGCAGGGCGCGGCCAACGTCAAGAAGCGTGTCAAAGACGCCATCTTTATCTTCCTGGCGCCGCCGTCGATTGAAGACCTGGTGGAACGGATGCAAAAACGGCACACCGAGTCGGCGGAGGAAGTCGAGGTGCGCATCGCCAATGCCTACAAGGAGATGGCGGCGCTGCCGGAGTATGATTACATCGTCGTCAACGAGGATGGCCGGCTCGATAAGGCCGTCGACGAGATCCAGGCCATCATCACCGCCGAACGGTTGCGTGTCTACCCTCGACGCGCTGAGATCATCTGACAAGGAGCAAGCAGACGTATGGCTGACCGCGGAGCAGAGCACGATCACCTGAACGGCACCAACGGGCTGGACTTTGAAGACATCGATTACGACGACTCGCCGCCCCCACGGCCCGCGTCGATAGCCGAGGCTGTCGCTCAGGCGTCCGAGGCCAACCTCTCCCTGGTGCGTTTCCTGTACTGCGATAACGGCGGCGCGGTGCGCGGCAAGATGTCCAACATTCGTGGGCTTGCAGACCGCATGACCTCGGGCATCGCCCTGACCGTCGCCATGCAGGCTATGAACATGCTCGACCACCTGCAGTCCGTCGACGGGTTGGGTCCGGTCGGCGAAGTGCGCCTCACGCCCGATCCGGCGTCTTTTGTCCGGCTGCCCTACGCCAGCGGCCAGGGCGCCATGATGTGCGACCTGCTGACCCTTGACGGGTCGCCCTGGGGAGCCTGTCCGCGCTCGTTCCTGAAGCGCCAGATCGCCCGTGCCGCGGAGCGTGGCCTGCACCTCCAGGCGGCCTTCGAGTGCGAATTCACCCTGGGAAGCACCGACGACGAGGGCAACCTCGTTCCAATCGACCAGGACCTGTGCTTCAGCTCAGCGGCCATGAACATATCGGCCGGTTACGCCTACGAGTTGCTGGAGGCGCTGCGCTTCCAGGGGCTGGAGCTGGAGCAATATTACCCGGAACTCGGACACGGGCAGCAGGAGTTTTCGATTCGCCATGCCGATGCCCTGCGCGCGGCCGACGACGCCATCGTGGCGCGCGAGACGGCACGGGGGCTGGCGCTCTCGCAGGGACTTGTCGCCACGTTCGCGCCCAAACCGCTGGCGGACCAGGCCGGCAACGGCGCCCACATTCACTTCAGCGTTTGGGACCCGGCCGGGAGCCGTAATCTCTTCTACGATGGTGGCGCTCCGTATAAGCTCAGCACCCTGGGACGACAGTTCATTGCCGGCGTGCTGGCGCACCTGCCCGGCCTCCTGGCCATCACCTGCCCCACCGTTAATTCCTACCGTCGCCTGCAGCCGCACTCCTGGGCCTCGGCCTTTACCTGCTGGGGGCTAGATAACCGTGAGGGCGCCCTACGCCTCGCCTCACCGTTCCGGCACTCGGAAAGCGCCACGGTCAACGCCGAGTTGAAATCCTCGGACGGCAGCAACAACCCGTACCTGGCGCTGGGCGGCCTGCTCGCCGCCGGCCTCGACGGCATCCAGCAGAGACTTGAGTTGAGCGAGCCCGTGCAGGTCGATCCCGCGAACCTCTCGGACGCCGAGCGAGAAGCCCGCGGCATCCGGCGCTTGCCCCAATCGCTGGGCGAAGCGCTGGACGCGCTGGAACGCGATCGCGTGCTGTCCGAAGCGCTGGGGCCGTTATTGCTGGCGTCTTTCGTGGCGGTCAAACGCGGCGAGATCACCGATTTCATTGGTGAGGGTATGGACTACGAGCTGCGCGCCCACGCGCGCACGTTCTGAGCAATGCTAGCCCGGATTATTCATGGGCGCCTGCCATGGCGGGGCAGCCTTCCTGGGACCGCCGGCATCCCTGCCGGCAA
>Ga0070740_10001947_pt1 | contig 26131 bp, 24 predicted proteins | sample Coa_R2_FD_67286 | JGI IMG/M metagenome (GOLD analysis project Ga0070740, IMG submission 67286) | Surface soil microbial communities from Centralia Pennsylvania, which are recovering from an underground coalmine fire - Coalmine... | ecosystem: Environmental > Terrestrial > Soil > Unclassified ...
GAAATCCTGCGCCGCGGCCAGGACAGGCTGCGCCGCGTGCTGCCCGGCGGCAATATGGGCAACAAGGGCTTTGCACTCGTCGGCCTTGCAGCGATTGCGCTGTGGGGCTTCTCCGGCTTCTTCAAGGTCGAGCCCGATGAACTCGGCGTGGTCCTGCGCTTCGGCCAGCAGGTGCGTGAAGTACAGCCCGGGCTCAACTACCACCTGCCTTATCCGATCGAGACGGCGCTGACGCCCAAGGCCCTGCGCGTCAACAAGATCGACATCGGCGTGCGCGAAGTCGACACCACGCGCCGCGGCGCCGCCGCGTTGCGCGACGTGCCGGAAGAGAGCCTGATGCTGACCGGCGACGAGAACATCGTCGACGTCGACTTCTCGGTCTTTTGGAAGGTCAAACCGAGCGGCGTCGGCAATTTCCTCTTCAACATCCAGAACCCGGAAGGCACCGTGAAGGCGGTCGCCGAAAGCGCCATGCGCGAGGTAATCGGCCGCTCGGAGATCCAGCCGATTCTCACTGGCGCGCGCCAGACCATCGAGACGGCTGTCCAGGATCTGATGCAGAGAACGCTCGATCACTACGGTGCCGGAGTCGACGTCACCCAGGTGCAATTGCAGAAGGTCGATCCGCCGACTCAGGTGATCGACGCCTTCCGCGACGTGCAGGCGGCGCGCGCAGACCTCGAACGTTCGGTCAACGAGGCACAGACCTATGCCAACAAGGTCATCCCGCAGGCGCGCGGCGAAGTCGCCAAGATAACCCAGGCGGCGGAAGCCTATCGTTCGCAGACGGTTGCCGACGCCACCGGCCAGACCGCACGCTTCCTGAAGATCTACGAGCAGTACAAGAAGGCGCCCGAGGTCACCCGCGAGCGCATGTATCTGGAGACCATGGAACGCGTGCTTGGCTCGACCGACAAGGTGATCGTCGACACCAAGCCCGGCACGCAAGGTGTCCTGCCCTATCTGCCGTTGCCGGAATTCACCCCCAAACCGGCGCCGCCGCGCGCGGGAGGCCAGCAATGAGGCTCAATGTCGCCGGCGGGGTCATTGCCGTCCTCGTGATTGCCGCGCTGATGGTCGCCTATTCGGCGCTGTTCACGCTTTATCCGACGCACCAGGCGCTGGTGCTGCGGCTGGGCAAGCCGCAGGCTGTCATTACCGAACCAGGCCTGCACGCGAAGGCGCCGTTCATCGACAGCGTCGTCTACGTCGACAAGCGCATTCTCGATCTCGAGGCGCCGGCGCAGGAAGTCATCGCTTCCGACCAGAAGCGGTTGGTGGTGGATGCTTTCGCGCGCTACCGCATTCACGACGCGCTGCGCTTTTATCAGACGCTCGGCTCGAAGCAGGCGGCCGACTCGCAGCTCGCCATTTTGCTCAACTCGGCGCTGCGCCGCGTGCTCGGTGAAGCAACGTTCATCCACGTCGTGCGCGACCAGCGCGCCGAGTTGATGGCGCGCATCCTTGGGCTGATTGACAAGGAAGCGCAGGGTTACGGCATCCAGGTGGTCGACGCGCGCATCCGGCGCGCCGACCTGCCGGAGCAGAATAGCCAGGCGGTGTACCGCCGCATGCAGACCGAGCGCCAGCGCGAGGCCGCCGAGTTCCGCGCCGAGGGGGCGCAGCGCGCCCAGGAAATCCGCTCGCGCGCCGATCGCCAGGTCACCGTGCTGGTGGCGGAAGCCAATTCGAAAGGCGAGCAGATCCGCGGCGAGGGCGATGCCCAGCGCAACGAGATTTTCGCCAAGGCCTTCAGTCAGGATCCGGACTTCTTCAGCTTCTACCGCTCGATGCAGGCCTACGAAAACGGCCTCAAGCCCGGCGATACGCGCCTGTTGCTCAAGCCCGACACCAGCTTCTTCCGCTATTTCAACAATCCGAGCGGCAAGGCGGCCGAAGGCGAACAGGCGGGGCCGCCCGCGAACCCGGCTGCGCCGCGTACGCCGGGCGCGCCTTCGGCGTCTCGCTAACGGGGTGGTCGCCGCCTAAATGTCCGACTTTCTCGCAGCGCTCGGGCTGGTGTTCGTCATCGAAGGGCTGATCTTCGCTGCCTTTCCGTCCCAGGCCAAACGCGCGATGACGAGCGTGCTAGAGACCCCCGAGGCAAGTCTGCGCATCATCGGCATTGCTTCGGCGGTGGTCGGTGTCATCGTGGTTTGGCTGGTGCGCGGCTAGCCGAGGCAATCGCCGGATTTTGCAGGCAAATCGGCCTCCACGGCTTTGAGGGGACCTGCCCTTGAATCGCCTTGAAGACAGGGCCACTTTGCGGCAGACCGCTTCCCAGGAGAATCGACGCCCATGGGCGCACTCTTTTCCCGTATGACGACACATGTCCGCCGTCCGGCGGCTGCCATTTTGCTCATTGGCGCAATTGCTTGGCCGATAGCGCCGGCTTCCGCGCGTGGGCCCGAAGGCATCGCCGACGTTGCCGAGCAGGTCATCGACGCCGTCGTCAATATCTCGACCAAGCAAACCGTGGATCTGAGCAGCAACGCAATGCCGCAGCTGCCGCCCGGCTCGCCCTTCGAGGAGTTCTTCGAGGAGTTTTTCAAGAACCGCCGCGGCAAGAACGGCGAGGCGCCAACGCCGCGCCGGGTCAACTCGTTGGGCTCCGGCTTCATCATCGATCCGTCGGGCCTCGTCGTCACCAACAATCACGTCATCGCCGGCGCCGACGAGGTCAACGTCATCCTCAACGACGGCAGCACGCTCAAAGCGGAAGTGATCGGCCGCGACACCAAGACCGATCTGGCATTGCTCCGGGTCAAGCCCGACCGGCCGCTCAAGGCCGTCAAGTTCGGCGACAGCGACAAGCTGCGCCTCGGCGAATGGGTGATCGCGATCGGCAATCCGTTCAGCCTGGGCGGCACCGTCACCGCCGGCATCGTTTCGGCGCGTAACCGCGACATCCAGTCGGGCCCCTACGACAACTACATCCAGACCGACGCCGCCATCAATCGCGGCAACTCGGGCGGCCCGCTGTTCAATCTCAATGGCGAGGTGGTGGGCGTGAACACCGCGATCATCTCGCCGTCGGGCGGCTCGATCGGTATCGGTTTTGCCGTGCCGTCGAAGACCGTCGTGCCGGTCATCGACCAACTGCGCGAGTTCAAGGAAGTGCGGCGCGGCTGGCTCGGCGTGCGCATCCAACAGGTCAGCGACGAGATCGCCGATAGCCTCAACATCAAGCCGCCGCGCGGCGCGCTCGTCGCCGGCATCGACGATAAGGGCCCGGCCAAGCCCGCCGGCATTGAGCCGGGTGACGTGATCGTCAAGTTCGACGGCAAGGACATCAAAGAGATGCGCGATCTGCCGCGCATCGTTGCCGACACGCCCGTCGGCAAGGACGTCGCGGTGACGGTGATCCGCAAGGGTCAGGAAGTCACCAAGATGGTCAAGCTCGCCCGGCTCGAGGAGCAGGCGGAAAAGCAGGCGGCGCTGACACCGAAGAAAGATTCGGCCGGCGAGGACAAGCCGGTGGTGAAGAAGGCGCTCGGCCTCGACCTCGCCAACCTCAGCGATGACCTGCGCAAAAAACACAACATCAAGGACAAGGTGAAGGGCGTGGTGATCACGGCGGTCGAACCGGATTCGCCCGCGGCGGAGAAGCACCTCGCGCCCGGCATGGTGATCGCCGAAGTGCAGCAGCAGCCGGTGACGACTGCGGCCGATCTGCAGAGCCGCATCGACAAGCTCAAGAAGTCCGGCAAGAAGACCGTGATGCTCCTGGTGGTTACGCCCGACGGCGACCAGAATTTCGTGGTGGTCGGGCTGCAGTAACGCGGCGGCGCGGCCCGCCGCGCCGCAATCCTTCAGTCGAGCACGTGGCTGACCATGCCGTCGGCGAGCTTCGGCTCGAACCATGTCGATTTCGGCGGCATGATGCCGCCGGCATCCGCCACCGCCATCAAATCGGCCATCTGCGTCGGGTAAAGGGCGAAGGCCGCCGCCATCTCGCCCGAAATCACGCGTGCCTCCAGACCCTCGAGCCCGCGCGCGCCGCCGACAAAGTCGATGCGCTTGTCGGTGCGCGGATCGGTGATGCCGAGCAGCGGCTCGACGACGTTACGCGTCAGCATCGTGATCGGCAGGCGGCCGATCGGGTCCTTGGGTATCAGATCGGCGCGTAGTGTCAGTCTGTGCCATTGGCCGCCGAGATAGAGGCCGAATTCGTTGGCCGCGGTGGGGCGCACCGGCTCATCCATGGGCGCAACCGTGAAGCTCTTGCGGAGCTCCACAAGGAACTGTTCGGGCGTGCGGCCGTTCAAATCCTTCACGACGCGGTTGTAGTCGAGGATGGTCATCTCGCGGTCGGGGAACATGACCGTCAGGAAATAGCGGTGCGTGCCGTCTCCCTTGCGTGCGGCAGCAACCCGCGCCGCCGCCGCCGAGCGATGATGGCCGTCGGCAATGTAGACCGCGGGCAGGGCATCGAAGGCTCCGGTGATCTTGTCGATTGCGGTCGGCTCGGAAACGACCCAGAGCTGGTGGCGTACCCCGTCATCGGCGGTGACGTCGACCGCCGGCTCGCCGGCCGCCGCCTTGGCGATGAGTGCGTCGATGGCCGGCGCGCTTTTATAGCCGATCATCACCGGCCCGGTCTGGGCGTTGACCGCCTCGATCTGGCGGACGCGGTCGTCTTCCTTCACCGGCGTGGTCAGTTCGTGTTTGCGGATGCGGTTTGAGGCGTAGTCGCCGAGCGAGGCGACGCAGGCAAGGCCGGTTTGGGCGCGTCCGCGCCAGGTGAGCCGATAGACGTAGTAGCAGGGCGCTGCGTCGCGTATCAGCACGCCGGTCTCGACCATGCGCCGGATATTTTCGGCCGCCTTGGCGTAGACCGCGCGCTTGTAAGGATCGATGCCCGGATCGAGGTCGATCTCGGGCTTGGACACGTGCAGGAAGCTGAATGGCTTGCCTTTGGCGCGCTGGCGCGCCTCCGCGCTCGATAACACGTCGTAAGGCGGCGCCAAGACTTCGGCTGCGCGCGCCGGCGCGGGACGCAAGGCACGGAACGGCTGAATGAGCGGCAACGCTATCTCCGGTTCGCGAGGCAAGGTATCAAAGCGGCAAACGAGGCAACACGATGACGAGCAACCCGGGCAGGGCGGTGCTTATCGCAGGGCCGACCGCCAGCGGCAAGTCGGCGCTGGCGCTGCGGCTGGCCGAGAAGATCGGCGCGGCAATCGTCAACGCCGATTCCATGCAGGTCTATCGCGACTTGGCGATCATCACCGCGCGGCCTTTGCCCGAGGAAGAGGCGCGTGTGCCGCACCGGCTCTACGGTCATGTCGATGCGGCAGTCAATTACTCGACGGGCCAATGGCTGCGCGACGTCGGCGAGGTGCTCGCCGGGCTTTCCCGCGCCGGCCGCCCGGCGATCCTGGTCGGCGGCACCGGGCTCTACTTCAAGGCACTGACGGCAGGCCTGGCAGCGGTGCCGCCGATCCCGGCCGCCCTCCGCCAGCAGGTGCGGGCGCGGCTCACAGCGGAGGGCGCGCCGGCGCTGCATGCCGAACTGATGCGGCTCGACCCGGCGACGGCGCGGCGCATCACGGTCAACGACCGCTCGCGCATTTCGCGGGCGCTCGAGGTGGTGCAGGCGACCGGACGGCCGCTGTCGGACTGGCACCGCGAGGGCCTGCCGCCGCTCATCGATGCCGGCCGAGCGGCCAAGGTGTTCGTCACCTGCGAGCGCGGCGAGCTGGTGCGCCGTATCGAGACGCGCTTTGCCGCGATGCTCAAAGCCGGCGCGCTGGAGGAGGTCCGGGCGCTAGCCGCGCGCCGGCTCGACCCGTCGCTGCCGGCGATGAAGGCGCATGGCTTGCCCTGGCTCATCCGCCACCTCAAAGGCGAGATCGGGCTTGAGGAGGCCGTGGCGGGCGCGGTGATGGACACCCGCCGTTACGCCAAACGCCAGTTCACCTGGTTTCGCAATCAGATGCCGGATTGGCCGTGGCACTCGGCGGAAGAGGCCGACAAGGCGCTCGAAAATCAGCTTTCGGGACGCTAAATTCCGCTTGACCGGCACAGACGGCGCCCCTATAAACCGCGCAATGAAAGTTCGGACGGAAGTGATGTTTCGCAATATTATTACTCTCGTGGTAAGCGTTCGGACGCCGCCTCGGCAGCCCTGACAGGGCTCCCCAGGCAAGCGTCCGGACATGGCCCTTAGCGGGCCTTTTTTATTGGCGGGCGAGCAGCAGGAAGGCAGGAAGGATGGCGAGCATGACACGGGAAATGACCGGCGCCGAAATGGTGATCGAGGCGCTCGCCGATCAGGGCGTGCAGCACCTGTTCGGCTATCCGGGCGGGGCGGTGCTGCCGATCTATGATGCCATCTTCGCGCAGAAGAAGGTGCAACACGTGCTCGTCCGTCATGAACAGGGCGCGGTGCACGCCGCCGAAGGCTATGCGCGCTCGACCGGCAAGGTCGGCTGCGTGCTGGTCACTTCCGGCCCCGGCGCGACCAACGCCGTCACCGGCTTGACCGACGCGCTGTGCGACTCGATCCCGATCGTCTGCATCACCGGCCAGGTGCCGACGCACCTCATCGGCAACGACGCCTTCCAGGAATGCGACACGGTCGGCATCACCCGGCCCTGCACCAAATACAACTACCTGGTGAAGCGCATCGAGGACCTGCCGCGGGTGCTGCACGAAGCCTTCCACATCGCGCAAAGTGGTCGGCCCGGCCCGGTCGTGGTCGACATCCCCAAGGACATCCAGTTCGCCAAGGGCATCTATGCCAAGCCGAAAGATTTTCCCCACACCGGCTACAAGCCGAGGGAGAAAGGCGATATCGCCAAGATCAAGCAGGCGATCGAGCTGATGGCGCATGCCAAGCGGCCGCTGTTCTACACCGGCGGCGGCGTCGTCAATTCCGGCAAGGCGGCGAGTGAGCTCTTGCGCGAACTGGTCAAGCTCACCGGCTTTCCGATCACCTCGACCTTGATGGGGCTCGGCGCCTATCCCGGCACCGATCCGCAATGGCTCGGCATGCTCGGCATGCATGGCACGCTTGAAGCCAACATGGCGATGCACGATTGCGACGTCATGGTTTGCATCGGCGCGCGCTTCGACGACCGCATCACCGGCCGCGTCGACGCCTTCTCGCCCGGCTCGAAGAAAATCCACGTCGATATCGACCCGTCCTCGATCAACAAGAACATCCATGTCGATGTGCCGATCGTCGGCGACTGCGCCCACGTGCTCGAGGACATGGTGCGGCTGTGGCGCACCGAGGCGCGCAGCGCCGACAAAAAATCGCTGCAGATGTGGTGGACGCAGATCGACAAGTGGCGGGCGCGCAAGTCGCTCGCCTACCGCGGCTCGAACGAGGTCATCAAGCCACAATACGCCATCCAGCGGCTCTACGAGCTGACCAAGGACAAGGACGTCTACATCACTACCGAGGTCGGCCAGCACCAGATGTGGGCGGCGCAGTTCTACAATTTCCAGGAGCCGAACCGCTGGATGACGTCCGGCGGCCTCGGCACCATGGGCTACGGCCTGCCGGCTTCGGTCGGCGTGCAGCTGGCGCATCCCAAATCGCTGGTCATCGACATCGCCGGCGAGGCCAGCGTGCTGATGACCATGCAGGAATTGTCGACGGCGGTGCAGTACCGCCTGCCGATCAAGATCTTCATCCTCAACAACAACTACATGGGCATGGTCCGGCAGTGGCAGGAACTGCTGCACGGCGGGCGCTATGCCGAGAGCTATTCCGAGGCGCTGCCGGATTTCGTCAAGCTCGCCGAGGCCTATCACGCCGTCGGCATCCGCTGCGACAAGCCCGGCGATCTCGATCACGCCATCAAGGAGATGATCAAGGTCGACCGACCGGTGCTGTTCGATTGCGTGGTCGATCCGAAGGAAAACTGCTTCCCGATGATCCCGTCCGGCCGCGCCCACAACGAGATGATCCTCGGCGACGCCGGCGTGTCGGTGGAGGAGGCGGTAACGGAAGAAGGCAAGGTGATGGTGTGAAAGTGATGCTGCGGAAGGCATTGCAGCGGGCGCGCTTTCCCTCTCCCCTTGTGGGAGAGGATGCCCGAGCGGGGGGAATCCGAGCGAGGGCGGGTGAGGGGGCTGTGCCTCTCATCGACTCACGGCCCCCTCACCCGGCTCGCGCTCGCTATCGCTCCGCGCTCGCCACCCTCTCCCACAAGGGGAGAGGGGAAGAGAGCCGGCCTCACGCTGGGAGAACTCCATGAACATCGCGATCATCGGTGCCGGCAATGTCGGCGGGGCACTGGGCGCCAACTGGGCGCAGAAGGGCCACGATATCCTGTTCGGCGTCCGCGACCCCAAGGCCGAGAAGACGCAAGCCGTGCTGAAGAAGATCGGCGCCAAGGCCAAGGCGGTGAGCCCGGCCGAGGCGGCGGCCGCGGCCGACTTTATCGTTCTGTCGACGCCTTGGCCGGCGACCGAGGCTGCGATCCGGTCGATGGGCAATCTCAAGGGTAAGATCGTGCTCGACGCCACCAACCCGCTGACCCGCGGGCCGGACGGCATTGCGCTCGAAATCGGCCATTCGATCTCGGCCGGCGAGAAGGTGCAGGGCTGGGCGACCGGCGCCTCGGTGTTCAAGACGCTCAACACCACCGGCTTCGGCAACATGGCGAACCCGGTGTTCAAGGGCGGACAATCGGTGATGTTCGTCGCCGGCGACGATGCGGCCAACAAGCCCAAGGTCATCAAGCTGGTCGGTGATCTCGGCTTCGAGGTGATCGACGCCGGCCCGTTGCGCAATGCGCGGCTCTTGGAAGCCCACGCCATGCTGTGGATCGATCTTGCGCTGGTGCGCGGCCAGGGCCGCGACTTCGCCTTTGGAATTTTGAGGCGCTAGATCATGTCACCCTCGCGCAGCCCCACTCTCCGCCCATTCCCGCGCCAGCGGGAATCCGGCCCTGGGTCCCCGCTTTCGTGGGGACGAACGGGTAAGAAACAACTCAGGTGTCGCCCATGAACGCTCCCGCACCGACCACCACGCACTATCCAGCCGCGCCGACGGCGCAGAAGGCGGAGACGCACACACTCTCGGTTCTGGTCGACAACGAGCCGGGCGTGCTGGCGCGCGTCATCGGCCTGTTCTCCGGCCGCGGCTACAATATCGAGTCGTTGACGGTGTCGGAGACCGAGCACCAGGCGCATCTGTCGCTGATCACGGTCGTCACCACCGGCACGCCGATGGTGATCGAGCAGATCAAGAACCAGCTCGACCGGCTGGTGCCGGTGCACCGCGTCGTCGACATGACGCAGGCCGGCAACGCCATCGAGCGCGAGCTCGCCATGGTGAAGGTGCGCGGCAAGGGCGAGCACCGCGTCGAGGCGCTGCGCCTGGCGGATGCGTTCAGGGCCCGCGTCATCGACGCCACCACCGAGAGCTTCGTGTTCGAGATCACCGGCAAGAGCGACAAGATCGACCAGTTCGTCGAACTGATGCTGCCGCTCGGGCTGGTTGAGGTGTCGCGCACCGGCATCGCCGCCATCGCGCGCGGCCCGGAGGGCATGACGCATCGGTGACCTCGATCCGTTACGCGAGCCTCGAAGGGCGACGGCCGGCTTCGCCGGCCACCTCAGGATGACGGGGAGAGGCGGCACTTGATTTTCTGCCGCTAATGCCGTCTTTGCCGTCCAAAGACATTGGGAAGGGACCAAGTATCATGCGTGTTTATTACGACCGGGACGCCGATCTCAATCTCATCAAGGGCAAGAAGGTCGCCATTATCGGCTATGGCAGCCAGGGCCATGCCCACGCGCTCAATCTGCGCGACAGCGGCGTGAAAGAAGTCGCGGTCGCGCTGCGCAAGACCTCCGGCGGCGTCAAGAAGGCCGAAGCCGAGAAATTCAAGGTCATGGAGGTGGCCGAGGCCGCCAAATGGGCCGACGTCATGATGATGCTGACGCCCGACGAATTGCAAGCCGACATCTACAATGACCATCTCGCCAAGAACATGAAGCAAAACGCGGCGCTGATGTTCGCGCACGGCCTCAACGTGCATTTCAACCTGATCGAGCCGCGCGCCGATCTCGACGTCATGATGATCGCGCCCAAGGGGCCGGGCCACACCGTGCGCTCGGAATATGCGCGCGGCGCCGGCGTGCCGTGCCTGCTCGCGGTGCATGCCGACAAGTCCGGCAACGCCCACGAGCTTGCGCTGTCCTACGGCGCCGCGATCGGCGGCGGCCGTGCCGGCATCATCGAGACCACCTTCAAGGAAGAGTGCGAGACCGACCTGTTCGGCGAGCAGGCGGTGCTGTGCGGCGGCGTGGTCGAATTGATGAAGGCGGGCTTCGACACGCTGTGCGAGGCCGGCTACGCGCCGGAAATGGCCTATTTCGAGTGCATCCACGAAATGAAGCTGATCGTCGACCTCATCTACGAGGGCGGCATCGCCAACATGAACTACTCGGTGTCGAACACCGCCGAATACGGCGAATACGTCTCCGGCCCGCGCGTCATCACCGCGGAAACGCGCGCCGAGATGAAGCGCATCCTTGCCGACATCCAGTCCGGCCGCTTCACCAAGGACTGGATGCTGGAGAATAAGGTCAACCAGACGTCGTTCAAGGCGACGCGTGCCAAGCTCGCCGAGCATCCGGCGGAGAAGATCGGCGTCAAGCTGCGCGAGATGATGCCGTGGATCAAGCAGCGGGCGCTGGTCGATAAGACAAAGAACTAGAGTAAGGGAGGGCCGCATTCTCTCTTCCCCTCTCCCCTTGTGGGAGAGGGTGGCGAGCGCGGAGCGATAGCGAGCGCGAGCCGCGTGAGGGCTCCGGACTTGCTTTAGGCGCTGACCCCTCACCCGCCCTCGCTCGGCTTCGCCTCCGCTCGGGCACCCTCTCCCACAAGGGGAGAGGGGACATGGCGAAAGCCGCGCTCTTTTACTTCTTCTTGATCTCCCCCCACAGCCATTGCGCGACGGCGTCGGCGGTGACGTCGCCGGCCGAGGCGCGTAAATTGGCCTCGCGCATGGTCGTAACATCGATGGCGCCGATCAGCGGCCTGAGCGCGTCGATGAGTTTTGCGTCGCCGGTGCGCTTGGGCGCGATCAGCAGGACGGCGTCGTAGGGCGGGATGGCGCCCTTGGGATCGCTCAGCACTTTCAGGCCGTATTGTGCGACGCGGCCGTCGCTGGTGTAGGCCGAGACGACGTCGACCTCGCCGTTGGCGGCGGCCTGATACATGAAGTCCGATTGCATGGTGCGCTGCCGGCGGAATGTCAGGCCGTAGGCCGATTGCAGCGTCTTCCACTCCGGCCGTTCGAAGAATTCGTAATCGCCGGCAATGGCAAGCTGCGGCGCGTGCGCCGCGAGGTCGGCGATCGAGGCGATGCCGAGTGCCTCGGCCTTTTGCCGCGGCATGGCCAGCGCATAGGCATTGTCGAAGCCGAGCGCGCCGAGCAGGCGCACGCCCTTCTCCTTCAGCAGCCAATCCGCGACCTCGCGCAGCACGGCCTGGCGCGGCGCCGTGTCGGTGCGGTGCATCTCGTTGCTCCATAGCGTGCCGGAATAATCGACGTAGACGTCGATGTCGCCGGCGGCGAGCGCGTTGAAGATGACCGCCGAGCCGAGGCCGGGGCGGCGCCTGCCCGGCAGGTCCGCGGCGGCAAGCCGCTGCTCGATCAGCGCCGCCAGTACATATTGCTCGGTGAACGGCTTGGCGCCGATGACGTAGGCGCTCTGCGATCCGGCATGGCCGGGCGCCAAGGCCGCCAGCACGACCAGCGCCAGCCCGCCCGCCCCGGCGGCGATGCGGGCGCGGCTGTGCGCGGCGACACCATGCTCCATCAGCGCCAGCAATTGATCGACCGCCAGCGCCAGCGCCGCCGCGGCGACGCAGCCGAACACGACGAACACCCAGTTCTGCGTCTGCAGGCCGGCGAAGATGTAATTGCCGAGGCTCTCCTGGCCGATCGGCGTCGACAGCGTGGCGGTGCCGATCACCCACACCGCCGAGGTGCGGATCCCGGCCATGATCACCGGCGCGGCGAGCGGCAGTTCGATGTCGCGCACGCGCCGCCAGCCGCCGGCGCCGAACAGCCGCGCCGCCTCGCGCAGCGACGGGTTGATGCCGTTGAGGCCGGTCACGGTGTTGCGCAGCACCGGCAGCATCGAATAGAGCGCGAGCGCCAGCACCGACGGCAGAAAGCCGAGCGCCGAGAAGCCCGCGCCGCATAGCCGCTGCGTCAGCGCCGAAAGCGCGAGCAGCAGCGGATAGAACAGCGCCAGCAAGGCGAGGCCGGGGATGGTCTGCGCGACGCTGGCGATCGTCAACAGCACGCCGCGCAGCAGCGGCCGCCGCACCGACAGGACCGCCAGCGGCAGGCTGATACCGAGCCCGATGGCCAGCGCCGTGACGCTCACCAGGACATGACTGCCGAGATAGTCCGGCAGCCGCGCCCACGCCTCGGCCCAGCGGGAGTCGATGCTCATCGCCGGCGATGATGGCCGGGTTTGCAATGCGGGGGCAAGCCGCTAGGTTTGCCGCGAAGAGGGGAGCAAATGTCGGGGAGCGAAACACAGGCGGCGGCTGTCGCGCTTGCCGACGTGGGCGTCGCCTTTCGTCTCGTCGGCGGCGGCCGCTACACCGCGGTCGAGCGCGCGAGCTTGCGCGTCGCCGACGGCGAATTCGTCGCCATCGTCGGCCCGACCGGCTGCGGCAAGTCCACGCTGCTCAACATCGCCGCCGGGCTGATGCCGCCGTCGTCGGGCCGCGTCGAGGTGTTCGGCGCGCCGCTTGCCGCGCTCAACCGCCAGGCCGGCTATCTGTTCCAGGCCGACGCGCTGTTCCCCTGGAAGACGGCGCTGGAAAATGTCGCTATCGGCCTGGAAACGGCCGGCACATCGCCGGCCGAGGCGCGGCCGCGCGCGCTCGAGTGGCTCAAGCGCGTCGGCTTGGGCGTTTTCGGCGACCGCTATCCGCACATGCTGTCGGGCGGCCAGCGCAAGCGCGTTGGGCTTGCCCAGGTGCTGATCCGCGATCCGAAGATTCTGCTGATGGACGAGCCGTTCGGGCCGCTCGACGCGCAGACGCGGCAGATCATGGGCAACCTGCTACTCGACCTGTGGAGCGCCGACCGCAAGGCGGTGCTGTTCGTCACCCACGATCTCGAGGAGGCAATCGCGCTGTCCGACCGCGTCGTCATCATGTCGGCGGCGCCGGGCTCACGCATCATCGGCGATTGGCGGGTTCCCCTGGCGCGGCCGCGCGACATCGCCGAGATCAAGCTTGATCATGCCTTCCACGAGTTGCACCGCGAGATCTGGCAAAAACTGAAGGCCGAAGTGATCAAGGGCTACGCGCAAGCCGAGGGGGCAGCATGAAATCGCGCGCGCAGCTCCTGGCGATGCAGCTCGCGGTGGCCGTCATCGGCATCGCGCTGTGGCATCTGCTGTCCACCTATCCGCTGTTCGGGCACATGGTGCTGCCGCCGTTCTTCTTCTCCAACCCGGTCGACGTCGCCGTGCAGATCGTCGCCTGGTTCGCCAGCGGCGTGATCTGGAAGCACCTCTGGGTGACGCTGCTCGAATCGATGCTGGCCTTCGTCATCGGCTCAATCGGCGGCATTCTGGTCGGCTTCTGGTTCGCGCGCCAGCCGCGCACCGCGGCGGTGTTCGATCCCTACGTGAAAATGATCAACGCGCTGCCGCGCGTCGTGCTCGGCCCGATCTTCACGCTGTGGCTGGGTTTGGGGATATGGTCCAAGGTCGCGCTCGGCGTCACGCTGGTGTTCTTCATCGTGTTCTTCAATGTCTACCAAGGCGTGCGCGAGGTGTCGCCGACCGTGCTCGCCAATGCCCGCATGCTCGGCATGAGCGAAAAGCAGCTGATGCGCCACGTCTACTGGCCGTCGGCGTTGAGCTGGATGTTCTCGTCGCTGCACACTTCGGTCGGATTTGCGGTGGTCGGCGCCGTGGTCGGCGAATATCTCGGCTCCGCCGCGGGTCTCGGCTACCTGATCCAGCAGGCGGAAGGCGTGTTTGACGTCGCCGGCGTGTTCGCCGGCATGGTCGTGCTGGCCGCCTTTGTGATCATCATCGACATGGTGGTGAGCGTGGTGGAAAAGCGGCTGCTGGTGTGGCGGCCGGTGGTCGGCGAGGCGAGGCCGTAACGCGGCGCGCCGGAAAACGGCGCCGTGCAAAGGTCCGGCAACGTTACACGTCAAGGTTGTAACGGCTCGTCGCCCGCGCTATAGTCTGCTTTGCCGCTGTCGGACATCGGTCCATGCCGGTCGGCGGCGCAGGAGTTACCGATGCCATGAAACACTCCACTTGGGGTCCGCTGCGTGGTTGCGCCGTCGCGATCGTGACCCTTCTTGCTGTTTTGGTTTCAACGCCGCAGGGGTGGTCGAGGGATCGGCAGCCGGCCCGATGCCAGGTCATGACCGAACCGCTGGCCAAGCGGTTGTTCGACGAATGGAACAAGGCGCTGCAGCAGAACCCGGACGCGGTCACGCTGACCTATGCGCCGGACGCCGTCCTGCTGCCGACCTTCGAGAACGGACCGCTTGTCGGCCGCAAAGCGATTCACGGGTACTTCGAACACTTTCTGCTGAAGCATCCGGTCGGGCGGATCGACACCCGGGCCATTATTCCGGCGGGCTGCAACATGGGCGTCGTCGCCGGACTTTACACATTCACGGTGGATGAAGGGACCTCGCGGGTCGATAGCTATGCCCGCTACACCTACGTCTACGTCTATAAACCGAACGCGCGGCGCTGGCTCATCGCGCACCACCACTCGTCGGCGCGACCGCAGAAGAGTGGAGCGAACTAGGTTCGCCGCCGAACGTCATTTCCTCCGATAATTTGCGGCATCAAGCCTCTCGACTTTGTCACGCCGACGTTGGCAAAGTATTGGCTTTCGGAGGGACGCATGCCGCGTTTGGCAGGAAAAGTTGCATTCATCACCGGCGGCGGCGGCGGCATCGGCCGCGCCACCGCCGAACGCTTCGCCGAGGAGGGCGCCAAGGTCGTCATCGCCGAGATCGACGAGGCGCGCGGCAAGGCGGCTGAGCAATCGGCGCGCGCCAGGGGCAAGACCTCCGGCGGTGATGCGCTGTTCATCCATTGCGACATCCGCGAGAAGGCGCAGGTCGAGGCGGCCATGAACGAGACCGTGCGCCGTTTCGGCAAGCTCACCGTCTTGCACAACAACGCCGGCGGCTCTTCGCCGAACGACGGCCCGGTCACCACGGTGTCGGAGGACGAGTTCTGGCGGGTCCTGAAGCTCGATCTCTACGGCACGTTCCTGTGCTCGCGCATCGGCATTCCGCTGATCGCCAAGGCGGGCGGCGGCAGCGTCATCAATATGACGTCGACGCTCGCGCTCAACGCCGTGCCCGGCCGTGACTGCTACACTGCCGCCAAGGGCGCGATCGCGTCGATGACGCGCTCGATGGCGGTCGAGTTCGCAGCCCAGAAAATCCGCGTCAATGCGATTGCGCCGTCGGTGACGCTCTCCGATCGCGTCAAGAAGCTGCTGGAAGGTTCCAAGGACATCGAGAAGCTGGCGTCGCAGCATCTGATGGGACTGGGCTATCCCATCCATATGGCGAATATGGCGGTTTATCTCGCCTCCGATGAGGCCGAGATCACAACGGGCGCCATCATGGTGGTCGATAGCGGCGCCACGGTCTGGTAACCGCGGCACGGTTGTCTTATCGTCCGCGCCGAACGGCCAGGCAAAAGGCCGCATGCAACAGGGAGGACGTCATGTCCGTGAAGGTTTTCCGGCGGCTTGCCGCCGCCGCCGCAGTGCTCGTTCTTTCGAGCGGCATCGCACTGGCGCAGTCGAAGGTCACGCTCGCCGTCGGCGGCGGCTCGTGCCTGTGCTATCTGCCGACCATGCTGGCCAAGCAGCTCGGCGAATACGAGAAGGCCGGCGTGCAGGTCGATGTGGTCGACTTCAAGGGCGGCTCGGAATCGCTCAAAGCGGTGATCGGCGGCTCGGCCGACGTGGTCTCCGGTTATTTCGACCACTGCGTCAATCTCGCCGCCAAGGGCCAGCACCTGCAGGCCTTCGTGGTCTATGACCGCTTCCCCGGCTTGGTGCTGGTGGTGTCGCCGAAGCACGCCGCCGAAATCACGTCGATCAAGGACCTCAAGGACAAGAAGGTCGGCGTCAGCGCGCCCGGCTCCTCGACCGACTTCTTCCTCAAGTACCTGCTGAGTAAGAACGGCATGGATCCGGCCGGCACCTCGGTGATCGGAGTCGGCCTCGGCGCCACCGCGGTCGCGGCGATGGAGCAGGGCCAGATCGATGCCGCCGTCATGCTCGATCCGGCGGTGACCATCCTGAAAAGCAAGTACAGCGACCTGAAGATATTGAGCGACACGCGCTCGCAGAAGGACACGCTTGCCGTGTTCGGCGGCGAATATCCGGGCGGCGCGCTCTACACCAAGGCCGAATGGATCGCCGGCCACGAGAAGGAAGTGCAGGCGATGACCAATGCCATCGTCGCCACGCTGAAGTGGATCCACTCCCACACGCCGGAGGAGATCGCCGACAAGATGCCGCCGGAATATGTCGGCAAGGACAAGAGTGCTTACGTCGCCGCGCTCAAGAACACGCTGCCAATGTATTCGGAAACCGGCCGCATGGACCCGAAGGGCGCCGCGGCCGTGCTCGCGGTGTTCTCGCAGTCGTCGCCGGACGTGGCCAAGGCGAACATCGATCTGTCGAAGACCTACACCAACAAGTTCGTCGAGGCCGCCGGCAAGGGGATGTAGCGCCGGCATCGCCACATACAAAAGCTGTCATGCCCCGCAAAAGCGGGGCATCCAGTATTCCCGGGACCTATCGACTTATCGCGAGGCCGGTGTTTACTGGATCGCCCGCTTGCGCGGGCGATGACACTTTGAGCAAGCGGCGATGAACCTCCTCTCCATTCAGTCGCACGTGGCCTATGGCCATGTCGGCAATTCGGCCGCGGTGTTCGCGCTGCAGCGCATCGGCGTCGAGGTGTGGCCGGTGCATACCGTGCAGTTCGCCAATCACACCGGCTACGGCAAGCCGCGCGGCCAGGTATTCGACGCGGCCCTTATCCGCGACATGGTCAGTGGCCTCGCAGAGCGTGGCGTGCTCGGCCAATGCGATGGCGTGCTGTCGGGCTATATCGGCTCGGCCGAACTCGGCGCCGCCATTCTCGATGCGGTAGCAACCGTCAAGCGGGCCAATCCGGCGGCAAAATATTGCTGCGATCCGGTAATCGGCGATGCGGGGCGCGGTGTTTTCGTCGCCCGCGGCGTGCCGGAGTTTTTGAAAAGCGAAGCGTTGCCGGCAGCCGATATCGTGACGCCCAACCAGTTCGAGCTCGAATTTCTGGCCGGGCGCGCGTGCATGACGCTGGACGATGCCCGCATGGCGGTGCAGGCCGTGCATGCCAAGGGGCCGCGCGCCATCCTGGTGACGTCAATGCAGACGCAGGAGACGCCGCCGGACGCGATCGATCTGCTGGCGTCCGACGGCAAAGCCTGTTTCCGCCTGCGTACGCCGCGACTGCCGCAGAAGATGAACGGCGCAGGCGATATGATCGCTGCGCTGTTCTTGGCCCATTGTCTGCGCAGCGGCCGCGTCGACATGGCGCTCGCGGCGTCGGCATCGGCGGTGTTCGGCGTACTGGCAAAGACGACGGAAGCTGGCACGCCCGAGCTTGCGCTCGTCGCCGCCCAGGACGAACTTGTCAAACCGGGCCGGACCTTCGCAGCGGAACGGCTTCCGTGAACGCCGACCCCACGTTGTTCCGCCTCGACCGGCTCGAGCTGGCCTTCAGCCCAAAGCCATGGCCTTTCGCCGTCGAGCGGCGCGCCGCAATCGACGCCTATTTCGCCGAACTGCAGCGGGAAAAGCCGGCGATCTGGAACGGCCGGGTGCTGCTGCTGCACCATCAAGTGGTGCGCGACGGCGTGTTCCGCGGCGATTATCTGGAGACGGACTACGCCAGCTTTGCCGCCTGGCGGCACTGGGGCTCGCCGCCTGCCGGCGTGCATGACTGCTTCGGCGCCGCGGCTGTTCGATCGATCGACGGCGCCTTTCTCTTGGGTGTCATGGCGCCGCACACCTTCAATCCCGGCCGCATCTATTTTCCCTGCGGCACGCCCGATCCCGACGACGTCAAGGATGGCCGGGTCGACCTGGATTTCAGCGTGCGGCGCGAGCTTGCCGAGGAGACCGGACTCGATGCCGGGGCATTTGCGCCGGAGCCCGGCTGGACCGCCGTGGTCGACGGCGCGCTGATCATGCAGGCGAAGCTTTTCCGCGCGCGCGAGACGGCCGATGAATTGCGTCGGCGCATCCTTGCTCACATTGCACGCGAACAGCAGCCGGAGCTATGCGATATCCGCATCGTGCGCTCCGCCGCCGATTTTGATCGCGCCATGCCGCGTTTTGTCACGGCCTTTCTGGCGCAGCGCTTGGCCGCGCGCTAGGCTTTCCGCCCATGAGGCTCTATCACGTCGCCAAACGCTTCCGCGTCGACAAGCCGGACAAGTTCCGCCTGTCGAAGTGCGACCCGGCCGAGTGTTACGGGCTGACCGTCGACAAGCACGATGCCCAGATCATGCTGACGGAAGGCATCGAGCGGCTGACCGAATTGCAGCAACGGCTTTGGGCCGAAAACCGCTGGTCGGTGCTGATCGTGCTGCAGGCGATGGACGCCGCCGGCAAAGACAGCATCATCAAGCACGTGATGAGCGGGCTCAATCCGCAAGGCGTCGAGGTTCACTCCTTCCGCAAGCCGAGCGCCGAGGAGCTGCAGCACGATTTTCTCTGGCGCGTCGCGCAGCGCCTGCCTGCTGCCGGCCGCATCGGCATCTTCAACCGCTCGCACTACGAAGAAGTCCTGACAGTGCGCATCCACAAGGAGCTGCTCGAAGCGCAAAATCTGCCGAAACGGCTCGTCGGTCGGGACATCTGGAAAGATCGGTTCCACGATATCCGCGCCTTCGAGCGGCATCTCGCGCGTAACGGCACGCTGATCCTCAAATTTTTTCTCAACGTCTCGAAACAGGAACAGCGCAGGCGCTTCCTGGAACGAATCGACGAGCCGGGCAAGCGCTGGAAGTTCTCCATGGATGACGTCAAAGAGCGCGAGCTGTGGCCGAGATATCAGCAGGCCTATGAGGACATGATCCGCAACACCAGCACGACGGAAGCGCCGTGGTTCGTGGTGCCGGCCGACCACAAATGGTTCACGCGCATCGTCGTCGCGGCGGTGCTGGTGCAGGAGCTTGAGGCGCTCGACCTGAAATATCCGAAGGTTACCGGCAAGGCGCTCAAGGAACTGCGCAAGGTCGAGAAGGCGCTCAAGTCGGAAAAATAGCCGGGCTCATCAGCTCAGCGGACTGGGCAGCAATGCTGACCTATCGCGCGCTTGATTTGCGCCGCCCGCTTCCGCTAGAAGCTTGCGTTCGGTCCGGTTAACGCGGGCTTTACCTTGTTCCGCGAACCTGACCATCGGTCATGAAGCTTGACCATCGGTCATGAAGCCTGACCATCGGTCATGAAGCCTGACCATCGGTCATGAAGGGTGATTTGGACGCCATGACGACGCGCTACCAGGTCTGCGCGATCGAGAGGACGGCCGCAATGGCCGGCGCCGCGGCCACCCTCATTCTGGGCTCGCTCCTTCTGCTTACCCGCCCCTGAGGGCCGGCTGGGCCGATGCGCCTGGGCACTCGGGGGATGACGGAGACGAAACCCCAACAGAGCGCCCGCAAGCGGCGCATTCCAATTCGAGAAGGACCGACTGCCATGACTGCCAAGACCCAGTCCGACAAGGACCGCGTCGTCATCTTCGACACCACGTTGCGCGACGGCGAGCAATGCCCCGGCGCCACCATGACCCACGAGGAAAAGCTCGAGGTTGCCGAGCTGCTCGACCAGATGGGCGTCGACATCATCGAGGCCGGCTTCCCCATCGCCTCGGAGGGCGATTTCGCAGCTGTCAACGAGATCGCCAAGCGCGCCAAGAACGCCGTGATCTGCGGCCTGTCGCGCGCCGCTTTCAAGGACATCGACCGCTGCGCCGAGGCCATCAAGCCGGCCAGGCGCAAGCGCATCCATACCTTCATCTCCACCTCGCCGGTGCACATGAAATACAAGCTGCAGAAGGAGCCGCACGAGGTCTACGAAATGGTCATCGGGCAGGTGACGCGGGCCCGCGGCCACACCGACGACGTCGAATGGTCGGCCGAGGATGCCACCCGCACCGAGCACGATTTCCTCTGCCGCTGCGTCGAGGCGGCGATCAACGCCGGCGCCACCACCATCAACATCCCCGACACCGTCGGCTACACGGTGCCGGAGGAATATTTCGCGCTCATCGAGATGTTGCGCACGCGCGTGCCCAATGCCGACAAGGCGCGCTTCTCCACCCACTGCCATAACGATCTCGGCATGGCGGTGGCCAACTCGCTCGCCGGCGTCAAGGCCGGCGCGCGGCAGATCGAATGCACCATCAACGGCATCGGCGAGCGTGCCGGCAACGCCGCGCTGGAAGAAGTCGTAATGGCGATGAAGGTGCGCAACGATGTGCTGCCCTATTGGACCGGCATCGAAGCGACCATGCTGACGCGGGCGAGCAAGCTCGTCGCGGCGGCGACCTCGTTCCCGGTGCAGTACAACAAGGCGATCGTCGGCCGCAACGCGTTTGCGCACGAGAGCGGCATCCACCAGGACGGCATGCTCAAGAACGCGCAGACCTACGAGATCATGACGCCGGAGTCGGTCGGCGTGAAACAGACCTCGCTGGTGATGGGCAAGCACTCCGGGCGCCACGCCTTCGTGCACAAGCTCGAGGAGCTCGGCTACGAATTGGCCGGCAATCAGCTCGAGGACGCCTTCGTGCGCTTCAAAGCGCTGGCCGACCGCAAGAAGCAGATCTTCGATGAGGACATCGAGGCGCTGGTCGACGAGGAGATCGCCACCGCCCACGACCGCATCAAGGTGCTGTCGCTCACCGTCATCGCCGGCACCATGGGCCCGCAGACCGCGACATTGACGCTCGATATCGAAGGCGAGCATGTCACCACGCAGTCGACCGGCAACGGTCCGGTGGACGCCATCTTCAAGGCGATCCGGGCGCTGGTACCGCACGAGGCGACGCTGGAGCTCTATCAGGTGCACGCCGTCACCGGTGGCACCGACGCCCAGGCCGAAGTCTCGGTGCGGCTCGCCGAGGGCGGCCGCTCCTTTACCGCCAAGGGCGCCGATCCCGACACGCTGGTCGCTTCGGCCAAGGCCTATCTCGGTGCGCTCAACAAGCTGATGAGCAAGCGCAACAAGACGCCTGCGGTCGAGCGGCGCATCCACTCGACCGACGTCGGCTAAAGCCGCCCGCATGCAAGAATGCCGCACCCTTGAGGGGTGCGGCATTCTGTACCGAGCCATTCGGTTCCGCGCGGAACCCAGAAATCACAAAAAATCCGCATTTCGCCCCGCTGGCGGCAAATTCTCTGTCTAAGCGCCGGGCCGGTAAGCCAAGCAGACGGGGGAATTCCGGAATGAGGACGTTGATTTTCGCGGGCGTGCTCGCGCTCGCGGCGACCGGCCTGTTGTCTCTGACGACCAGCACCAAGACCTATGCCAACGATGCCGATGGCGTCGGCGTTCAGGAGACGGCGTCGATCGATATTGCGCGCGTCAAGCGCGTGCTGCAGCTCACTCCGGAGCAAGAGGCGTACTGGCCGCCGGTCGAGGCCGCGCTGCGCGACGTCGCGCGCCGGCAGGCCCAGGCGGAACCGGCGGGCCTGGTGCACAGGATCAGTCACCGCGTCGTCTCGATTGTCCTCGACAGCGCGGCGGTTGCCCGGGTGGCGCGCGCGGCGCGCCCGCTGATCGAGCGGCTGCGCGACGACCAGAAGCAGGGGGCCTTGCGGCTCGCGCAGGAAATGGGTCTGGGGCCCGTGCTCGCCGCGCTGAACTGAGCGCGGCCCTCATTACTCCGGCGTGGCTCGGCGCATAGCGGTGTTGTCGCGGGCCCACTTGCCCACGGTTCTGCCCCATGTCATCCTGAATGTACTTAACCGGCTGAAAAATCAAACAAACGCCGGTGGTGCATTGAACCCGGAGGAATTGGTCCATGCGTAAGTGGCTTATCGCGGCGGCTGCGGCTGCCGTTTTTGCTGTCCCCGCAACAGCGCCGGCGCAGACGCCGATCGTCATCAAATTCAGTCACGTCGTCGCCAACGACACGCCGAAAGGCAAGGGCGCGCTCAAGTTCAAGGAGCTCGCCGAGAAATACACCAACGGCAAGGTGAAGGTGGAAGTCTATCCGAACTCGACCTTGTACAAGGACAAGGAAGAGATCGAGGCTCTGCAGCTCGGCTCGGTGCAGATGCTGGCGCCGTCGACCGCCAAGTTCGCGCCCCTGGGCGCCAAGGAGTTCGAAGCGCTCGATCTGCCCTGGCTGTTCAAGGACGACGCCACCTACGCCAAGGCAATGAAGGGTCCGGTTGGCCAGTGGCTGTTCAAGAAGCTCGAAGCGAAGGGCATCACCGGCCTCGCTTACTGGGACAATGGCTTCCACATGACTTCGGCCAATCGGCCGCTGCTCAATCCGTCGGACTTCCAGGGTCTGAAGATTCGCATCTCCGGCTCCAAGATTGCCGACCAGTATTTCCGTGAGCTCGGGTCGATCCCGCAGATAATGGCCTTCTCGGAAGTCTATCAGGCGCTGCAAACCGGCGTGGTGGACGGCTGCGAGAATACCCCGTCGAACTATCTGACGCAGAAGTTCCACGAGGTGCAGAAGCACATCACCGTCTCCTATCACGCCCACCTGCAATACGCGGTCATCGTCAATTCGAAGTTCTGGGGCGGCCTGCCGGCCGACATTCGCGATCAGTTGACCAAGGCGATGGACGAGGCGACCGACTACACCAATTCGATCGCCAAGAAGGAAAACGAAGACGCGCTCGAGGAGATCAAGAAGTCCGGAAAGACCACGTTGCACTACCTGACGCCGGAGCAGAAGGCTGCCTGGCAGAAGGCGATGCAGGGCACCTACAAATGGGCCAAGGGCCGCGTCGGCCAGGAAGTGCTCGACCTGGTCGCGAAAGAGCTTAACGTCCAGATGTGACGGACGGCAGCTTCGCTGCCCATTGAAATCGGCCGGGAGTCGCATGCTCCCGGCCGTTTTGGGTTGGGGGGAACGAAGTGCTTAAGGGGCTCAATCGGGCGCTCGATCATCTCGAGGAATGGCTGATCGCCACGCTGATCGCGGCGGCGACGCTGTTGATTTTCGTCGCCGTGATGCACCGCTACAGCACCGGCGCTTCGATCGACCTCGCCAAAGTGGCCGCCGCGCACGGCATACCGGTCGTCCCCGAGATTTTGACCGCGGTCTACCGCTGGCTTGCATCGCTCGATCTGTCCTGGGCGCAGGAACTCTGCATCTACATGTTCATCTGGATGGCGAAGTTCGGCGCCGCCTATGGCGTGCGCACCGGCATCCATGTCGGCGTCGACGTCTTCGTCAATCTGCTGCCGCCCGCCTCGCGCAAGCGCGTGATCGTGTTCAGTCTGCTGTGCGGAGCGCTGTTCACCGGGATCGTCGCGCTCTTCGGCGGCCGGTTCGTCGAAGAAATGTTTGCCACCGGCCAGCAATCCAACGACCTCGAAGCGCCGATGTGGCTCGTCTACATGACCTTGCCGCTCGGCTCCGGCCTGATGTGCTTCCGCTTCCTGCAGGTGGCGTGGTCGTACTATTGGACCGGGCAATTGCCCCACCACGACGCCGCGCAGGTGGCCGGTGTCGCCGATGTGCCCGATCTCCACCCGAGTGAAACGGCTGCCGCCGACGCCAAAACGAAGAGCCCGCTGGGCGCGATCCTGATCCTGGCGCCGCTTCTGATCGTCGCGGTTTGCGTCGCACATGCGACCGGCATCATCGAACTCGCGCACGGCCTGCGCGCCACGATCGTCTTCCTGCTGCTGATCGCGCTGATGCTGACCGGCATGCCGGTGTCGATCGCGCTCGGCCTCACCGTGCTCACCTTCATGTTCACCCTCACCGACGTGCGCACGGAATCGGTGGCGCTCAAGCTTTTTACCGGTCTCGAAAGCTTCGAGATCATGGCGATCCCGTTCTTCATCCTGGCCGGAAATTTCCTGACCCATGGCGGCGTCGCGCGCCGCATGATCAATTTTGCCACCGCGATGGTCGGCCACTGGTACGGCGGCCTCGCGCTCGCCGGCGTGCTCGCTTGCGCGCTTTTTGCCGCGGTGTCGGGCTCGTCGCCGGCGACCGTCGTCGCCATCGGCTCGGTCATTCTTCCGGCAATGGTGGCGCAAGGCTTTCCGAAACGTTTCGGCGCCGGCGTCATCACCACTTCTGGATCGCTCGGCATCCTCATCCCGCCGTCGATTCCGATGGTGCTTTTTGCCGTCGCCACCAATTCGTCCGTCGGCAAGCTGTTCATCGCCGGCATTCTGCCCGGCATCGTGCTGGCGACGATGCTCGGCGCGACCACTTTCTACCGGGCCTGGCGCAACAACTACCCGCGCATGCCGAAGACGCCTTTTGTCGAGCGCTTGCGCGCGTTCCGCGAGTCGATCTGGGGTCTGTTCCTGATCTTCATCGTCATCGGCGGCATCTATTCAGGCCTGTTCACGCCGACCGAGGCCGCCGCCATGAGCGCGGTCTATGCCTTCGTCATTGCGGTCTTCGTCTACAAGGACCTCAAACTCGCCGACGTGCCGGGCGTGCTGCTGTCGTCCGCCAATCTGAGCGCGATGTTGCTCTACATCATTACCAATGCCGTGCTGTTCTCGTTCTTGATGACCTATGAAAACATCCCTCAGGCGCTGGCGCAGTGGATGATCGATCAGGGTCTCGGCTGGATCAGCTTCCTGCTGGTGGTCAACGTGCTGCTGCTGCTCGCCGGCAATGTCATGGACCCGTCTTCGATCATCCTGATCATGGCGCCGATCCTGTACCCGGTCGCGATCAAGCTCGGCATCGACCCCATCCACTTCGGCATCCTGATGACCGTTAACATGGAGGTTGGCCTGTGCCATCCGCCGGTCGGTCTCAATCTCTATGTCGCATCCGGCATCGCCAAGATGGGCATCACGGAACTCACGGTGGCGGTGTGGCCGTGGCTGGTGACGATGCTGGTGTTCTTGGTAATCGTGACCTATTGGCCGGCGCTGTCGCTGATATTGCCGCGTCTGCTCGGCATGATGTGACGCCGCGAACGAACGTCGCCTGGATTCCCTGCGCTGATTTATGCTGAACGGGCGTACATCTACATTGCCCGCCCTTAATCTCTGTCCAAACTTTAACTTGATAAGGCACGGCCGCGCTCCAAGATCGCAGGCATCAACATTCCTTTGGAGGATAGCGACCATGTGGAAGACCGTTCTCGCCGGCACGACCGTGCTTGCGATTGCCGGAGCCTCGCTTGCCTACGCGCAGCAGGGCTCCGGCGCGACCGACAAGGTGCAGCGCTGGCGTCCGAGCGCCGCCGACATCACGGCGTTCGGCGAGGCGCGCATCGCTGCCATCCATGCCGGGCTCAAACTCACGCCCGAGCAGGAGAAGAACTGGCCGGCGGTGGAAAGCGCGCTGCGCGATCTGGCCAAGCAGCGTTCCGAAGCCTTCGCCGCGCGCGCCAGCGCCAGCCGCCCGACCGATCCGATCGAGCGTTTGAGCCTGCGCGCCAAGACAATGCAGGAGCGCGGCGCCGCGCTCGAGAAGCTGGCGACCGCCGCAAAGCCGCTCTACGGCAGCCTCGACGACGGCCAGAAGCACCGGCTGACCGTGCTGGCGCGGCTCGAGGGACGCGGCTTCGGCCATTGGCGCGGCCATCGCCACGGCTTCCGCGGCTTCCACAGCGGCCCCGCCGAAGGCGGTCCGCAGCAGCCGCAGTAAGCCAAGCAGGCGGCGGGCCGGTGGCTCTCCCCGACGCCCGAGGCGCCGCCGACCGAGAAGCCGTCGGGTCCGCCCGGCGGCTTTTTCGTTTTGTCGCCGTGGCTTGGCTGGACAGCACGGAAACCCTTTGCTAAGTGACCGCGCCCGCTTACATCAAGACGGTGGGCAATCCGGGCGCATAGCTCAGTTGGTAGAGCAGCTGACTCTTAATCAGCGGGTCCAAGGTTCGAGTCCTTGTGCGCCCACCA
>Ga0070740_10001951_pt1 | contig 26095 bp, 28 predicted proteins | sample Coa_R2_FD_67286 | JGI IMG/M metagenome (GOLD analysis project Ga0070740, IMG submission 67286) | Surface soil microbial communities from Centralia Pennsylvania, which are recovering from an underground coalmine fire - Coalmine... | ecosystem: Environmental > Terrestrial > Soil > Unclassified ...
GGTTCGGGCTGTTTCAGTTCGACCCGGTCGATCCGAGCAGGTTGCCGCCCAAGGTCGCGTTTCCGACACTGGTGTCGCCGATAACGTTGATCACCGCGGGCTTGCCTGACTTGAAGGCACGCTCCAGCGCCGGAACTATCTGGTCCGGCGTCTCGACGTGTTCACCATGACAACCCATCTCCTCGAAAATCCGGTCGTAGCGAATCTCCGGCAGCATGTTGAACGGATCGGTGCGCCCCTTGAGCCCCGGCATCTGATCGAAGTTCGGTCCCCAGGAGCTGTTGTTCCATACGATCGTGACGATGGGCAGCTTGTAGCGGGCGGCGGTCTCCATGTCGAAGCCGCCGATTCCAAGCCCGCCGTCGCCCGAGATATTGACGACCTGCGCGCCCGGACGCGCGAGCTGCGCGCCGATGGCCATGCCCACTCCGTGGCCGACCGGTGCGAGCGGACCCGCATCGACCACTTGTCCCATGAAGCGGCAGGTGAAGGCCCTGCTCATCCATCCCGAGAGCGTGAAGCTGTCGATGATCGCGGTGGCGTTCTTGTCCATCACCTTGATCAAATCATCGCATAGACGGGCGGGATGAATCGGGCGGTTGCCGAGGACCTTGGCGTTCTGCTCGCGGATCTGCTGCTCGAAGCGCTCCCGCGTCGCCGCGACTTCCTTGACCCATTCGGAGGTCTTGTTCTTCGAGAAATCGAGCTTCAGTTCCTTGATCCGGTTGATCATCTGGCGCAGGACGAGCTTGGGATCGCCGACGATCGGCAGGTCCGCGTTGACCTGCCATCCGATGCGCGTCGGCGTGGGATCCACCTGGATATACTTGGCCTTGTCGGTCCAGGTCGGAGGCTGCCCGAAATGCTCACCGCTCCAGAACCGGAAGCCGACCGCGAGCACCACGTCGGCGCGGCCGGTGAACGGTTTCTTGAAAGCGCCCCTGATCGCGAGGGGATGCTCTTCGGAGACGGCGCCTTGGCCTGCCCGCCGCGCGTAGATCGGAATTCCGGTCAGCTCGACGAATTCCTTCATCTCCGGACCCGCCTGCGACCAGAACAGGCCGTCCCCTCCCGCGATCAGCGGCCGGTCGGCTGCATGCAGCATCTCGACCGCGCGATCGATCTTCGCCGGATCACCCTCGCATCGCACGTCCTCCACCGTGAAGCCGCGCGCGCCCTTGCGCTGCCGCGCATCGTCTTCGTGGTGGTAGAGGATGTTCTGCGGGATCTCGAAAAGTGCCACGCCTTGCGGCGGTGAAATCGCCTCGCGGAACGCCGAGCGAAGATCGAACTGGATGGTGGTCCAGTCGGTGACGCGCTTGGTGAACTTGGCGAAGCTGCGCACCACCTCCGAGCCGTAGGCCTCCTGGAACGATCCGAGATGGTCCTCGGTGTTCGGATGCTGACCGGAGATGCAGACGACCGCCGAGTTGGTGAGCCCGGCCACGCACAGTCCCGTGACCGCGTTGGTCAGGCCGCATCCTGCCGTCACCATGCATACGCCGGGCTCGCCGCTCACGCGCGCATACGCGTCGGCGGCATAGGCGGTGGCCTGCTCATGACGCATGTGAATCAGTTTGATGTCATGGGCGCGCAGTTGGGCGAGGATCGGAAAAAGATGTCCGCCGTTGATTGCGAAACAGTAACGAACTCGATTTTCCCGCATTACGCGCGCGATCAACTCGCCGCCGTCTGCTTTTGCCATCTAAGAATCCTCCGTCGGTAATGCCCGCCTCGCCGTGCCGCAAGCTGCGCGACCGGCGCGCGGCCGGCTCGCCAGGGATGCGAGTTTCAGGGCAACAAGAGCGGGTTCCTTATTGAAACGAATCCTTACACAATTCGGGCGTCAGCGAAAAGCCGAAGAAGGACGGCGTTCCAGGTTTCGCCGCGGTGTATTGATCCAGCGGGCGAAGCCTGTCAGTTTGAATCAATCCTGCCGCCCTGCTGCTGTGAAGACCCGATCCGGAGCGGTGGGCCTGCTGCTATGAGGATAGGGAAGAAGCGGGGCGTTGCGATGCTCGGGCTGGTGCTGCTCGGGTTCCTTTGGAGCACCACCGCGCGCGCCTTCGACCTGATGGATCCCGGATCGTGGCCCTTCATTCCGGTGCCCGAAGTCGCCACCGATCCGAACGGCGGCACCACCGCCGGAATCCTTCCGGTCTTCCTGTTCACAGACACCAAGAACCAGATCCGCGACATCTTCGCGCCCGACGTCAACTGGAACACGACGCTCGGCGCCGGTGGCACTTTCCGCTACATCTCATATCCTTCGGAAGATACGACCTGGTACGCGGTCTTCGGCGCTCAGCAGGAGATTGCGCGCAAGGTGGACCTCGACTACCAGACCGGACGAACTCATCAAGACCTTTTCACATTCGAGGGACGATTCTTCTTCGAACGCGATCCCACCGACCGCTTTTACGGAATCGGCAACCAGTCGTCCGAAGGCAACCAGACCAACTACACCACCCAGCAGCTCTACGGCATGGGCTCGATCGGCCTCAACATCACGCAGAACCTCCAGCTTCAAGTGATGGAACGGCCGCGATGGATCAGGATCTCCAACGGCGCTTACTCGCTTCCTTCCATCTTTCAGCTCTTTCCCAACCAGAAAGGCGTGGATGGCGGCAGTGAGGTCCTGACTCAGGTGATGCTCCAGTACGACAACCGCGACTCGATCGACATCCCAAGGAGCGGCGGACTCTATCGCATCTATGGGGGCATCGCGGACCGCGCCCTCGGCAGCTCATCGTCCTACACGCGCTTCGGCTATGACCTGCACAAGTACTTCACCGTCAATCCGCGCGTCACGTTCGCGGGCCACCTCTTCATGGAGTACGAGCCTGCCGGCAACGAGATGCCCTTCTGGGCGCAGGCGCGCCTCGGCGGCGACGAGAGCATGCTGACCGACCAGGAGACCCTGCGCGGTTACGGCGCGGGTCGCTTCGTGGACAACAACCTCGTCGTGGCGAACGTCGAGATGCGCACGCGGGTGTTCGACGCGAACCTGTTCGGAACCCACGGAACGCTCGAGATCGCGCCGTTCGCCGAAGCCGGACGGGTCGCCCACGATCTCAACTACAATCCCCTAAGCCAGCTTCATCCCGTCGGCGGCATCGGTTTTCGCGGAATCGCTGAGCCGTTCGTGGTCGGCTACGTCGATATCGGCTACGGAGGAGAAGGGGCGGCGATCTTCTCGGGAATCAACTACCCCTTCTAGCCTTCCTCCCGCCTGCCCCGCCCCGGCCTATACCCGCCCTATCAACTCCCGGGATATCTCGTCGATACATTCGTTGAATCCGTCGATCGGCGGGTTCAGGAAAACCTGGTTCAAACCCGCCTTGTCGAGCGCGCGCAGTTGATCGATTACCGCTTCGCGCTCGCCGACGATGGTTGTCGCGCGAATGGTTTCCGCCGTCACGAAGCGGCGCTCCTCCGGAGCGACGAAGGTGCAGTGGCCCAGATGGACGTGCAGGTAGCGCTCCCGCTCCGGCATCCGTGCCACATACGCCGCATAGTCCTCATATATCTTTGAGACCTCCGGCGGCAGCGAGGTCGGCCGCGCATAACCCGCCGCGATCGCGTGCAGCGATGCCATCACCCACGGCCCCGTCATCGCCTTTACCCGCGGTGAATCCACCGCTTCTCCGGGTTTCAGCACACATACGTGGGTGAGCGAAACGAGCGGAAGATCCTTTACCAGACGGCCTGCGCGAGCCGCGCCGTCCTGGATATGCTTGCGGACCGTCGCGACCCGCTCGGGAGTCGCGACCCCGGTGGTGATCACCCCGTCGCCGAACTCTCCCGCGAGCTCAAGCGTCTTCGGTCCGTTCGCCGCGACATAGAAGGGAATCTTGTCGTCGAGGTTGATGAAGCGAAGGTCGCGATGCAGGAATCGAATCTTTCGCTCCATCCCTTCGGTTCGGTACATCGCCTCGCCGTCTTTGAGCAGATCGTGGATGACTCTTACTTCCTCGCGAAACACGCCGTGCTTGACGGGCGGCAGGCCCATCACGCGGCGGCCCGTATGCCCGGTTCCGAAGCCCAGGATCGTGCGGCCTGGCGCGAGTTGATTGATCGTGGCTATGGAATGCACCGTCACCGGCGGAGTTCGATTGCTGGCTATCGCGACGCCGGTGCCGAGCTTGATGCGCTTGGAGTTGACCGCCGCAAGCGCCATGCATGCATAGGTGTCGCCCCAGATCATGTGCGAATCGGGAATCCAGGCATGCGTGAAACCGCGCTCCTCGGCATACGGCACGTCGCGCATCGCGCGCTCCGGCTTGGTGAATATCAGCGTTCCGAATTCCATTACTCCCTCCGTCGGCGTCGCGCCCAATCGATGGCGCTTACGGCCCGACTATAACCGCAGCGGGATGCCGGCCGTCAAAGCCCTCGCGCTCCCCGTGGAAATAAACGCACGGTACTGGCAGACTTAGCGGACCGCACGAAAAATCCTTCACAGGAGCGGAGTCTAGGAAATGGCCGATCTGGAAACCTTTCGCAAGGAAACTCGCTCATGGCTCGAGGCGAACTGTCCGCCCGAGATGCGCACGCCGCCCGAGGGCGAGGAGGACACATGCTGGGGCGGCCGCAAATGGGTCTTCAAGTCCGAGGCGCAGCGCCTGTGGCTTGAGCGGATGGCGGCGAAGGGATGGACCGTTCCCGAATGGCCCAGGGAATACGGCGGCGGCGGGCTCTCCCGCGAAGAAGCCAAAATCCTGCGCGAGGAGATGCACGCCCTCGGATGCCGCTCCCCCCTCGACAGCTTCGGCATCTGGATGCTCGGTCCCGCCCTGCTCAAGTACGGCACCGAAGAGCAAAAGCGCGAGCATTTGCCCAAAATCGCCCGCGGCGAGATCCGCTGGTGCCAGGGCTATTCCGAGCCGGGCTCCGGCTCCGACCTCGCCTCGCTCCAAACCCGCGCGGAAGACCGCGGCGACTACTTCGTCGTCAACGGGTCCAAGATTTGGACTTCATACGCGGACAAGGCGGATTGGATCTTCTGTCTCGTGCGCACCGATCCGTCGGCTTCCAAGCACGAAGGCATCAGCTTCATCCTGTTCGACATGGAAAGTCCCGGCGTATCGACCTCGCCCATCACGCTTATCTCCGGGAAGTCCCCGTTCTGCCAGACCTTCTTCGAGGACGTTCAGGTTCCCAAGGCCAACCTGGTCGGTAAGCTTAACAAGGGATGGGAGATCGCGAAGTTCCTGCTCACCCACGAGCGCGAAATGATCGGCGGGATGGGCATGACCGGCGGGCGCAGCCGCTCGCTCGGCGAAACCGCGGCCGAGACCATAGGAAAGGACAATGGCCTCCTCGCCGACCCGCTCCTGCGCGCCCAGATAGCCTCGTTCGAGATCGATTCGTGGGCGTTCGCCCTGACGCTCGATCGCGTCGGCGACCTGTTCAAGAGCGGGCAGGCTCATCCGGCGGTCTCCTCGATGCTCAAGTACTACGGGGCGGAACTCAACAAGCGAAGGCTCGAACTGATGGTCGCGGCGGAGGGCTCGGATGCTCTCGAATGGGAGGGGCCCCGGTCGCGCGACGGCTTCACCGTGCGCTCCTGGCTCCGGTCGAAGGCCAACTCGATCGAGGGCGGCACCAGCGAGATCCAGCTCAACATCATCGCCAAGCGCATCCTGAATCTCCCTGGCGCGTGATTCGGAAATCTTCTACACGGAAGGAAAATGGCACTCGTCCTCAGTTCTGAACAAACCATGCTTCGCGACAACGCGCGGAGCTTCCTCGCAAAAAATGCCCCGGTGGCTCACCTGCGCCGGCTTCGCGACTCACGCGATCCCATAGGCTTCTCGCGCGAGTTGTGGAAGGAGTTCGCGCAAATGGGATGGGCCGGCGTTCTGATCCCGCCCGACTACGACGGCCTCGGCCTCGGACACGTCGAGGCCGGCATCGTGATGGAAGAGATTGGGCATACTCTGACCCCGTCGCCCCTTCTTTCAACGTCGCTGGTCGCGGCAACCGCCCTGATTCGCGCGGGCAGCCAGGCGCAGAAGCAAGCCTATTTGCCTGGGATCGTCTCCGGCGGTTTGATCGCAACGCTGGCGGTCGATGAAGGCGCCAAGCATCGGCCCGAAAACACTTCCCTTGCGGCGACTCGCAAAGGCGGGGGCTTCGTGCTCAATGGCAGCAAGACCCTTGTCATCGATGGCCATGTCGCGGACCTTGTAATCGTTGCCGCCCGCACCTCGGGAAATCCCGGCGAGCGGCGCGGTCTAACGATGTTCGCCGTCGAGCGCGGCGCAAAAGGGCTCGCAGTGGAACGGACCTGGATGGTCGATGCGCACAACGCGGCGCGCCTTAAGTTTGACAACGTCGCACTCTCGCCTGACGCGGTCGTCGGAAATGTGGACGACGGATGGAACGCTCTGGAGGCGGCTCTCAACGTCGGACGCGCCGGAGTCGCCGCCGAGATGCTCGGCGCGGCGGACGAAGCCTTCGCCCGTACCATGACCTACCTCCGGGAGCGCAAGCAGTTCGGAAAACTGATCGGCGAGTTCCAGGCCCTGCAGCATCGCGCCGCCATCCTCTACTGCGAGCTGGAAGTTGCCAGATCGGCGGTGCTGAAGGCGCTCCAGACTCTCGACGAATCGTTCGACAACGCCGGCCCGGTGGTGTCGATGGCCAAGGCGAAGGCCGGTACGGTCGCGACGATGGCGGTGCAGGAAGGCGTGCAGATGCACGGCGGAATCGGCATGACCGACGAATTCGACATCGGACTCTTCATGAAGCGGGTTCGCGTCGCGCAGGAACTGTTCGGCGATTCCCATTTCCACGCCGATCGCCTCGCCCGCCTCAATAACTATTGATTCGGTTCTGCTGGAGCCGATCCGGACAGGAGTTTCCCGGTAATGGCGGAATGCTGCTTTGTTGACGATGGCGCAACGCGCCACGACTGGACGCGCGCCGAAATCGGCGCGCTGTTCGAAATGCCTCTTCTCGACCTGTTGTTCGAGGCCCAAACCATTCATCGAAGATACTTCAAGCCCAACCAGGTCCAATTATCGACCCTGCTCTCGATCAAGACCGGAGGATGCCCCGAGAACTGCGGGTACTGCTCGCAAAGCGCCCATTTCGATTCGGGAGTGAAGTCGCAAAAACTCATGCCGCTCGAGGCGGTGGTCGCCGATGCCGCCCGGGCCAAGGCGGCCGGCGCCACCCGCTACTGCATGGCGGCGGCATGGCGAAACCCGCGCGATACCGACCTCGATCGCGTCTGCGCGATGGTCCGCGAAGTGCGCAAGCTCGGCCTCGAGACCTGCGTCACGCTCGGGATGCTCACCGCGGAGCAGAGCGCACGCCTCAAAGAAGCGGGCCTCGATTACTACAATCACAATATCGACACCTCCGAAGAGTACTACCCCAAAGTCGTGACCACCCGGACCTACGCCGATCGCCTCGAAACACTGGCGAACGTCCGTGATGCCGGAATCAAGGTGTGCTGCGGCGGAATCATCGGGATGGGGGAGACGCGCGAGGACAGGGTGGGGATGCTCCTGACCCTGGCCACCATGCCAATGCATCCCGAAAGCGTCCCCATCAATCTCTTGGCGCGAACCAAGGGCACTCCCCTCGGAAATTCCGAGCGGCCGGAGATCTTTGAACTCGTTCGCACGATCGCGGCGGCGCGGATCACGATGCCGCGTTCGATGGTGCGGCTGTCGGCGGGGCGCGAGACGCTAACCGATGAGGCTCAGGCGCTGTGCTTCATGGCCGGAGCGAACTCCGTTTTTGTCGGCAACAAGCTGCTCACCACCGCCAATCCGGAATTGGACCGCGACCGCAAGCTGTTCAACCTGCTCAAGATGGAGCCGATGCCCCTCGAGGAGTAGGTCGGCATCGGTTTGGCGGCGGCGCGCTCGTTTCATTTTGAACGCCCGCAATTTTCATTTCGCATGGATCTTGAGTCGCGCCCCTGACGCGGAGGCTTCATCGGGCGTTGCGTCCGGACGATGTGCGACTCCCGAAGTGCTCTTTTCCGCGCGCTGTTTCGCTTTTCCTGCTTCGCCCATACAGGCTGGTTGCCGGCGATCTGTCGGGTCGCGTCCCCGGCGCGCAGATTGCTGCATCCCATCATCGTGGAGCGGACTTCGCACGAAGCAAGCCCGCTCCGAGGCCTTCGATGCGCGCGATGCAGACCAGCTATCAGCAACCTCACTGCGAACCGCGCCGGCACGGCTCGATTCCAAGGCCCTCCGCCCCACCGCCTCCGGCCAAGACCCTTCCCGCTGCATTCTCGGCCGCGCAGACGCGGCACAACTTTCTGATCAAGCCGCTTGAGCGGCGCGGTTGGATGAAACCGCGGCCGTATCTGTACTTCTGCGTTCGATGCAGGAATGCCTGGCGAGTGAACGATCCCCGCAACGCCATCATCCCGCTTGACCGGAATCTCGAGCCGATCGACGGACCTCTGCGCTGTGAGCGAATCGCGACGTTCGCCACAGGACCCTGTCCCGCATTCTCGATTGCCGCCGTAAGAACGGTTCACAGACCCCATTGCACGCGGTGTGGCGGATTGTGGAGCAGGGTTCTGCAACTGATTGCGGGGCGGGCTTAGGGACCGGAATCTGCGGGAAGACGCCGCGGTTCGTCAAATTGCGTCAATTGAAGGTGCGGGGGTGTTGACAAATGCGCGACGATCGGGATATTGAGAATCATTCTCAATTTCAGCCGACAGGTGTCCAATGGCAGCTCTCAGATATCTCGCTTGCTCCGCCGCTTTTGCCGGCGTGCTCTTCTCGGGAATCTCCTCGCCGCTCGCCGCCCAGGATGATCCCGAAATCCGCTTCGAAAACCATCAATTCAAACCCCAGACGCTGACCGTCCCCGCTGGACGCAAACTCACCATCAGGGTGGTCAACGCCAGCGACGAAACGATCGAGTTCGAGAGTTTCAAGCTCAATCGGGAGGAGATTCTCTCGCCCGGCGAGACGACCACGGTCCATTTGCCGGCGCTGAGCGACGGCACCTACGACTTCTACGACGATTTCCACCAGGACGTTCCCGAAGGAAGCATCGTCGCGAAGTAGGCAATCGCCGCAATCCCCGATGTTTCGAAACCGGATGGTCACGATAGCAGCATCGCTGGGAGCCGCGCTCGCCGCCGCGCAACTGGTGCCGGTTCGCGTCTCGAACCCGCCGTCGCGGGGCGCGCTGGCGGCGCCTGCCGATGTGCACGGAATCCTGAGCCGGTCCTGTTATGACTGCCATTCCAACGAGACGCGCTGGCCGTGGTACGCCAGGGTCGCCCCGCTTTCGTGGATGGTCGCGCGCGATGTCGAGATAGGCCGGCGGGAGATCAATTTCTCGGAATGGGGCGGCTATCTGCCCCAGACCCGGAAACGAAAACTGCAATGGATGCATCGCTCGCTGGGCGGCGAGTCGATGCCGCCGTGGTCGTATTGCCTGATGCATCCGCAGGCACGGCTTGACGCGAATGATCGCGCGAAGCTGCGCGCCTGGATCGATACCCAACTCAAGGACGGCGATTCCGCCGATACTCGATGAAAGGAACCAACGTGAAGCGTTATCTGCACCTGATTTGGATTGGCGCCGTTATTGCGGCGCAGGTCTGCCTCGCGGCGCCCGCCGCCGCTCAGATCGATCCCTGGGAGTTCGAGGTCTATCCGTACAAGACCGAACCGCGCGGGATGGTCGAGATCGAGACCCTCAACGCGGTGGTTGCCAACGGCCACAATACTCCCGATGCGGGCACCGGCGGGGAGTTCGCAAGCCAAAGCACCTGGTACAACGCCTACGAACTGACCTACGGCCTCACCGATCGCATCGAGGCGGCCGCGTATCTGAATCTCGCGCAGCCGCGGGGCGCGGGGCTCTGGTATGCCGGCTCCAAGTATCGCTTGCGCGGGCGGTTGTTCGACGAGGAGACGCTACCCGTCAATCTCGGCTGGTACGCGGAACTGGAATGGCCCAAGTCGCCGCAATTCGACGAGGCCAACCTGGAACTCGAGCTCAGGCCCATCATGGAGAAGGATTTCGGCCGCTTCTCGCTGGTCGCCAATCCCGTCTTTGCAAAGGTGCTGTCCGGCGAAGGCCATACCCAGGGCTTCGAGTTCGGCTACCGCAACGGCGCCTACTTTCGATGGCTCAGGTACATCTCCCCCGGAATCGAGTTCTATGGTGGTTGCGGGCTTATCGATGACACCGAACCGCTTCAGGAGCAGCAACACTACATCTTCCCGGTTCTGTGGGGTGAACTTCCCAACGGCATCGAGTACAACGTCGGTCCCGGCTTCGGCCTTACCCCCAACTCCGACAGGGTGATCATGAAGTTCAACATCGAGTTCGAGCGTTACGTCGGCGCGCTGTTCGGGCCTTCATCCGAGAACAGTTGGTTTTTCTAGACGGACTCCGTCCGGGAATTCCGGTCGATGAACGAGGGCATCAAGTGCCGGAGGCGCAGCCTGGCGAAGCGCGCATCCTTCTCGGTGGAGCAGTGCGAATGCGGGGCGATTCACGTGACCGTCGGTTACATCACGATACGGCTCGAGCCCTGCGCGTACCGGGAGATGGCGATGGCGGTGATCGAGGCGCTGGAGCGTCTGCCCGCCGGCCGCCCCACCATCCACTGATCTGAAAGCCGTCTGGAAAGAACGACTCCGGAGATGAAACGCATTCCTGTGCCCCTGGCCCTTGTCGCCGCCGCGGCCGCGATTTTCGCGGCCGCGTGCGGCGGCTCCTCCAGTGACGCTCCCGCGCCCGCCGCGGATGTCGATCCGCCCGAAGTCCAGGTCGGCGAGCGGCTCTTTCTTGAGACCCGCTTCGCGCAGTTCTTCTTCGCAAACTCGGGCGGAGACGTGAACGCGACCCTGCCCGCGGGCGATCCCGTGATGGATACCACCGTGACCACGGGCAAGCCGCTGCCCGGGCCGTTCAGGGGTCTTAGCATGAATTGCCGCGCCTGCCACCTGGTCGATGAGTTCCCGTCGCGGGTCCGAACCTACGAAGATCTCGCCCGGCGAAGCCCGATCCCGGAGCGGAGCGATGGAGCCGCGGCCACGCCGCGCAACTCCCCTCCCTTGGTGAACGCGACGCTCCCCAGAACCCTTCCACTCGTCCTCCACTTTGACGGAGAGTTCGCGTCGATTACGGACCTGATCGTCGACACCTTTACCGGGCGCAATTTCGGATGGCTTCCAAGCGAACAAGCGGTGGCGCTCTCGCATATCGCCAATGTCATACGAAATGATGACGGGAAAAATGAGCTTGCCCGATCGTTCGGCGGCGGCGGGGTTCCGTACTCGACGCTGCTGCTCGGAACCGATCCCGCAATTCCAGCTCATTTGCGGCTGCCTTCGCAGTACCGGCTCGACGTTTCGACCGCTTCGGACACCGCGGTGGTGAACGCGGTCGCTGCGCTGGTGGGCGCATACGTCGATTCGCTTCGGTTTTCGACCGACGATTCGGGCGACTACAACGCAAGCCCCTACGACGTGTTTCTTTCGAAGAACGGCCTGCCGCGCCGTCCCGATGAAGCCGAATCGGGTATCGCCTACGGCCGCCGCCTGCTTGCCGCGGTAAACCAGCTCTCAAGGCCCGTGTTTGTCACCCAGGCGGACGGCAAATTCAAGTTTCATCCGGATCAGCCCTTCCGGTTTGGAGAAACCGAGCTACAGGGTCTAAGGATTTTCCTCACCGAGGGATCGAGCGCGGTTCAGGCGCACGCCGGAAACTGCATCGCATGTCATACGCCGCCCGATTTCACCGACTTCGCCTTCCACAACAATGGAGCGTCACAGATCGAGTACGATGGCGTTTTCGGCGACGGAGCATTCGCATCACTTTTGGTGCCCAATCTCGCGGCGCGCAACGCCGACTTCGACGCATACCTTCCACCCACTCCGAGCCATCCGAACGCGAGCGGACGGTTTCGCTCGCCTGCCTTGGCGTCCAAACCGGGCTACACCGACCTCGGAGCATGGAACATCGTAGGAAATCCCGATCTGCCCGCACCGCAGAACGCGCTGAGCCTGATTCTGTGCGGGGAATTCAACCTGACGGGTCCCGCCTGCAATGCCGCGGCGCTCCTTCCCTTGACGATAGCGTATTTCAAGACTCCCACCGTGCGCGATCTCGGGCAGCCGGCGCCGTACCTTCACACGGGCGCGCTCGACACGATCGATGACGTCCTGAGTTTTTACGTCAGGGTGTCGGCGATGGCTCGTCAGGGGCTCCTCAGGAACGGATCGCCGGAACTATCCCGAATCTTCATCGACGATAGCGATACAAGCGCGCTTGCCGCTTTCCTCAAGGCGTTGAACGAGGATTACAACTAGGGTGGGATGCGTTTGCGGGGCGATCGTCACCGATAGGTGATGTCCGAGCCGATCGTTTCGCCGCTCAGCAGGATCAGCACCTCCGAGCGGCGAATTTCGGGATCGAGGCGCACGACATAGGCGGGCATGTTGCCTGCGCCCACGCCGACATCGGTGCGCGCGTTGCAGCCGCATCGCGCCACCACCGCATCGTTTATCTGCGCCAGCTTGTCGAGATTGAGAGCGGCGGGAGCGAGCCCTTCCAGCCCCAGCTTCAGCCGCCCGTGTTCGAGACGCGGGTCGCGGACGATGGGCTTGCCGTCAACGGTGGCGGTCTCGAGGATCCATCGCTTGAACGCCGCATCGCTCATCTTCCGAGCGTCGGCGTGGCTGCGGCGCAGGGTGGCAATGGCGGTGTTCATGACGTGTTTGCTCACCTTGCTGGGTTGGCTTTCCTTTTCCTCCACCAGCTTCCACATCCTGTTCGACCATCGCGCAACCTGCACCTGATCCGCGCCGGGTATTGATTCGTAATCGCGCACGGCCGCTTCCGCAGCCGCGAGATCTCCCGCCTTGATCGCCGCATCGATCTGCTCATCGTCGGCCTGCAGTATCGCGGAGTCGATTCTGGAGAGTATCTCGCCGCTGCGGCTTCCCGACTCGGCTGATGCTTCACTGCACGTTCGCCGCTGTTCTCTCAGCGGATAGGTGGGACGCCCGATGGTGAATTCCGTGATGCAGAGATCGTCCCTGACCTCGCGGCGTTCGGCGGGCGAGAGCTTTTCGGGATGGGCGGCAAGGGCGGCCAGTTCGCGATGCGCGCCCGAGTAGTTTCCCGCGCGCATCATCGTTCGCGCGGAACCAAGCGCGCTCGGCGCGCACCCCTGGACAATCAGGGCGACGCTAAGCGCGCCGGCGAAGGCGCCGACGGCACCGATCGGGAACGGTCGATGGGAAACTCTCATTTGGCGCGGCTACCTGTGCGGATCGATTCCGATTGCAGTATCGTGCTTTCCGCGGCCATCCTCCACGAAAAATTCGCGGCGTGGACTTCACGGCGCGTCTTGGCATCGAAACTGCCGCGTGCGTTGTCTAGACGCTCGTGGGCGCGCTTCACTGCCCGTTGGAGCGAAACCGCACGCGCCCGTGCCGGACCATTGATTTGCCGGCGATGCGGGGTTAGCAGTGTGAAGTTGTGGATCCGGAGGAACTCAAGAGAAAGGCGCTGGAGCTTTGGAGCGCCGGCTACCAGCGTCACATGAGCAATGACCTGCCGGCCGCCATCGAGCTCTACACCCGATCGATCGAGATCTACCCCACCGCCGAGGCCTACACCTTCCGCGGATGGGCCTATGAGGGGATGGGACGGATCGATGACGCAATCGCTGAGTGCAGGAAGGCGATCGAGATCGACCCATCCTACGGCAATCCGTACAACGATATCGGGGCCTATCTCATCGCCAAGGGTGAACTCGACGAGGCCGTGGAATGGCTGGAGCGGGCCAAGCGTGCTCCCCGCTATGAACCTCGCCACTATCCCTACATGAACCTCGGCCGGCTCTACGCCGCGAAAGGCATGATTGCCGCCGCGATCGCGGAGTTCGAAAAGGCGCTCGAGATTCAGCCGAACGATCTTGGAAGCATGCAGATGCTGGCGCGGCTGCGCGGGATGCTGAACTGACCCCGCCGCCGTCCGGGGAGCTAACGCCATGGTGAAAGTCGGAGATATTGCCCCCGAATTTTCGCTGCCCGCTCACGACGGACGGCTCATCTCGCTTTCCGGCCTGCGCGGCCGTAAGGTGCTGCTGTGGTTTTTTCCGGCGGCGGGCACGCCCGGATGCACTCTCGAAGGCCGCGGCTTTCGCGACCATCAGACCTACTTCGACGAAAACAATATCCAAATTCTCGGCGCCAGCTTCGACAGCATCGAGGATAACCGCGCATTTGCCGAGAAGAACGGCTTCGCATTCCCGCTGCTCAGCGATCCGGATCGGCGCGTCGCCATGGCCTACGGCGCCTGCTCCGACCCGCGCGCCGCGTCGGCGGAGCGGATGAGCTTCCTAATCGATGAGGAGGGGCGGGTGGCGCGCGTGTACGACCGCGTCGATCCCCGCTACCATCCCGCCTCCGTGCTGGCCGACATCATCGACTCCGGTGAGGTTTAGATGACGCGAACTTCTCTGCGCGCCGTGGTCGGACTCGCGCTCCTGCTTTTCGTCGGGGCGGCGGGATGCTCCAGAAACGGGGGCGGCGATGAAAAAGGGCCGCAGGCGGAACTCCGCCAACTCGAGCGCAAAGTCTCTCTCAAGCTTGCGCATCTCCGCGATCAGGGTCCGACGGATCCCGCGATGAGAGAGCGGCTCCATCAGGCGCAGGAGCTGGATCTGAAGGCCGAGCAGGCCATCGCGGCCGGCGACTATGCCGCCGCCGAAGACGCTTTGGTGAAGGCCAACGCCATCCTGGGAAGGATCGGGATGTGATCGAAACGCAAATTTTTGTGATAGCGTGAAGATCAGCCATGATGGGTCCCGATCAAATCTGGCCGGAAGCTCGCCGCACCCTCGAGCGCGGCAGGAAATTCGCGCTTGCCACCGTCGTGAACGTCCGCGGTTCCACCCCGCGCGAGATCGGCGCCAAGATGATCGTCCGCGACGACGGACAGTTCGGCACCATCGGCGGAGGATGCGGCGAGGCGGAAGTCTTCCGCAAGGCGCGCCTGCTTCTCGATGAAGGCGGCGGAGCGCGGATGACCGAGGTCGATCTGACCGGCGATTTCGATCAGCAGCAGATCGGCACATGCGGCGGAATAATGGATGTCTTCGTGGATATCTGGTCGCCCGAGCGCGACCTTGAAACCGCATCTCGGCTGGCCGCCGCCGCCGAACAGAGCCGCCCGGCCGCGCTGCTGACCCTCGTGCACGGTCCCGACCGCGCGCAGGTAGGCGCCAGAACCATCGTTGACTCATCCAGCGGTGAAACGCGCCTCGCAAGCGCGATCGAGATTCCCAGGCGCGCGATGGCGCAGCTTGTCGCGCGCACCGAGGACGGCATCCCTGCGCTCATCGAGATCAGCGAGAACGGCGGAGCGAATCCGGTGACGAGGGTGGAAGGCGACGCGCCCCGCCTTTTCCTCGACCCCGTCGCCGGAGCGCAGCGGCTGGTGATCGCGGGCGCCGGCCATATCGCCCAGCCGCTCGCGGCGCTTGGCTCGATGCTCGGGTTTCGGGTCACGGTGATCGACGACCGGGCATCGTTTGCGAACCGCGAGCGGTTTCCGGCTGCGGACGAGATCGTGGTGCACCCGTTCGCCGCGGCGATCGAGTCGCTTAACCTCGATCGGCATTGCTATCTTGTTTCGGTGACGCGCGGTCATTCGTACGACGAGGAAGTGATCCGCACCGCGCTTCAGCACTGGAAAGGCGCCTTCGTCGGGATGATCGGTTCGCGAAGACGCGTGAAGGCGACCCTCGAACGCCTTGCCGAAAGCGGCATACCGGAAGAGTTCCTTTCGCAGGTCCACGCGCCGCTCGGATTGGACATAGGTGCGGAGACTCCGGAGGAAATCGCCGTGTCGATCATCGCCGAGATCGTCCGAGAGCGGAGGTCCGGTGTGCGCGATGCCGCAAATCTCGGCGTCAAGCTCGGCCGGCTCAAGCCCGTAACCTGAAGGCTCTCCGCCGTGGCGCGGACGACGATCCACGGAATCCTGCTTGCCGCCGGCGAATCCCGCCGGATGGGCTTTCCGAAGCCGCTGCTCAGGATAGGCAGCGAAACCTTCCTGCGACGAACCCTTGACGCGATGCTCGGTGTGGTTCGCGGTGTGGTGGTCGTGACGGGCGCGCATGAGGCGCGCGTGCGCGCGGAAGTTCCAATCGACCGGAGAATCCGCACCGTGCACAACCCGAATTTCAGCCGCGGCCAGCTCTCGTCCTTGAGATCGGCTCTTGCGGCGGTGCCTGCCGATGCGCCTGCGGTGATCGTTCACCTGGCGGACCACCCGCTCGTGATGCCTTCGACGTTCGAGGCGGTTGCAACGAAACACGAGGCCACCGGGGCTGCGATTGTGATCGCCCGCCACGCCGGCCGCAGGGGTCATCCCGTGCTTTTCGCCCGGGCGGTTTTCGATGAATTGATGGGTGCGCCGGATGAAAAGGGCGCGCGCTTTGTGGTGGATGCGCATCCGGAGCGCATCGTCTACGTGGATGTCGAGGATCCCGGTGTCACGCTGGATCTCGACACCCCCCAGGATCTAGTGAAAGCCGGTCTTGAGCCGCCTCCGGGCGAACCGGAGGCGTGAAGAGGGGGAGCGGGATTGCTTTGACGGCGAGGGTGTAACCGTTTTCACCGAGTTTCGTAGTAGCAGTCGGGCGATGCTGCGTCTGGCAACGACCAGAAAGACCGGTTGGAGTTTGGCCGTTAGAACCGACGAGGAGCTGATAGCCGAGATCCTGGACGGTCAGACGGCGGCCTTCTCGGAGCTTGCGGCGCGGTATCGGCCGCGCGTCGAGCGGCTGTGTCAGAGATTCCTCTCGGATCCGGAGACGGCGCGCGATCTCGCCCAGGAGAGTTTCATCCGCGCCTACACCTCGCTTTCCACCTACCGTCGAGAGATGCCGTTTGGAGCATGGCTCAGGGCGATCGCTACCAACCTGTGCTACGACGAGTTGAGGCGCAGGCAACGCCGTCCAGAGGAGTTGGTCGCTGATTTCACGGCGACCGAGATGCAATGGATGAACCTGGTGAACGACGCGACGCCGGAAGAGATCGTCTCGGCCGCCGAACAGAGGCGCGAGGCGCACGACATGGCGCACCGCTTGCTCGACAGCCTGAGACCGGAAGATCGAACGGTGCTGATCATGCGGGAGAGCGAGGGCATGACCGTGGCCGAGATCGCGAGGACGATGGGATGGAGCGAGGCGAAGGTGAAGATTCGCGCCTTTCGCGCCCGCCGATTCCTGCGCAAACAGGCTGAGCGGCTGAAGTCCGCGATGCGGTCCCGAACTGGCGGATAGAACGGCTTAACGGACGGTCCGAATGTTGAACTGTTTCGAGGCACGGCGATGGTTTACGGCTTTCTGGAAGCGTGAGCTTCAGGCGGAGTTGCGCGCGGAATTGACGGAGCATCTCAGGGTATGCCGACGATGCGATGAGGCGTTTCGAGCGTTCGCTCTTACCGCCCCCGTCCTGCATTCCGAATCGGCCCCTGCGGGCGCGCGCCGCGCGGGTTCGAGCGGCGGCTTCCAGGCGCGGCGGCCCGCGGCTCTGGCAAGGCGCGAGGCGGGCGGCAGAAGGCTCGCCGCGAGTGCGGCGGCGATGCTTCTGGTAGCGGCATCAATGGCCGCGTATTTCGCGGTCACCGCGCCTATCGGGACCTTGAGCGACGAACTCAGCGTTGAGGCCCCTGTCTCGCAAATCTTCGGGATGGATCCCAATTCACCGGGCGACGACCTTGCAGGCTAGATTCACGGGTCTGACGATGGGATTGGCGGTGGCGGCGGCGCTGCTCGTCGGCTTCGCGCTCAGCACGCTCGCGTACCGCTTCAGAATCCTGCGCGTGCCGGGCGAACCGGTGGTTGCGCGGATGGAGCGCGAGTTGAACCTGACTCCGGCTCAGCGCTCTCAGGTCCGCGACATCATGAGGGATACGCGACTTAAGATAATGCAGTCCCAGCGCGAATTTCGCCGCCAGCGCAGGCAGGCCTTCCTCGACGCCCTCCGGCAGATCCGCTCCATCCTGACTCCGAAGCAGCAGGAAATCTTCGACAGCGAGTTCGCTCCCCGATGGAACGGGCGGCGATGGTTCGTCGAACAGGAGCCCCCGACCTCGGCTCCGACCGGCTCACCGGGCGGCTGAACCTGTCTCTACCTAAAGCGCGCCCATCCGGCGCAGCAGCTTCTCCGCCTCGCCCGCCGCGGTGGGGTTCTTCGGGTTGGCAAACGCCTCGCGCAGATATTTGATCGCGTCCGCGGTTTGCCCGTTCTGCGCAAGAATCTGCCCGATACGCAGGGCGGTCCATGAATTGTGAGGATCGAGCGCGTACGCCTTGCGGTAGTATACAAGCGCTTCCTCGGTGCGAGGCGGATTGAAGGACATGTAGGCCTCCCCGATATTCAGATAAGCGCTGACCTCGTTCGGGCGGTACTTGACGAGCTTCTGGTAAACTTTGATCAGGTTCGCGAAGTCGGATCGCGAATTGTAATACACCCCTAGATACACGTAGGGGTCCTCAAGGGTCGGATCGAGATCGGTTGCCTGCCACAAGAGCTTCACGGCCTGTTCGCTGTCGGTCATCTGGATTGCCGAGTTCACAAGCGCGCGCGCCTTGGCGGCGTTGTCCTGGCCGAATGACGAACCGGCGGACGCGAACAGCGCGAGAAGGACCGCCGCGATGGCGATGCGGGCGCGGCGCGGGCGGAGCTTCGGATGAAGGCGGACAGAAGGTCTTGGCGACGCCATGTGCGGCCTCGATCGTGACACGAACGCGCCGGGTTGCAAAGTCGCTCCAGTACAGGGCATTGATAGTCGGGCATCGCGCGGCCCCGAGGGGAAAATCAACTGAGAACATGAAGCAGCTTCGCTTTCGAGCCAATGGACTAAGCCTGAACTGCCTTGACTACGGTGGAGAGGGCAAGCCGCCCATGCTATTCATCCATGGCGGATCGGCGCACGCCCACTGGTGGGACTTCGTGGCGCCGGCGTTCGTGGATGATTTTCATGTGCTGGCGCTGGATCAGCGGGGTCACGGGGAGAGCGAATGGCCCCGGGAATGGCAATATAGCTCGCTCGATTACGTTTCCGACCTCGAGCAGATAATCGACAAATGGAAGTTCGGTCCCCCGGTTCTGGTTGGGCATTCGATGGGCGCGCACAACGTGCTCGTCTACGCTTCGCGCAACAGCGACAAGCTCAGGGCGATGATCGCGATCGACACGCCGCCCGACTATTCGCGCCATGCGGTCGAATTCCTACGCGCCTACGCTGAGAAGCCCCCGCGGCGCTTCGAGAGCCTCGAGGAGGCGGTTCGGAGTTTCAAGGTGCTTCCAAGGGAGACACTTGCCAGGCCTGAGATTCTCGCGCACGTGGCGCGCCATACATACCGCAAGCTCGAGGATGGAAGCTGGACACACAAGCTCGATCGCCGCACACTTATCCGCGAGCCGCTGGAGGTATGGGATCAGCTGCCGCAGATCCGATGCCCCGCGCTGATCATCAAGGTGACGAAAAGCCCCGTGCTCAATATCGACGCCGCGCGGCGGATGGTCGCGATGCTGCCGAAGGGGTCGCTTGCCGAGATCGGCAATTCGTTCCATCACGTGATGTTCGACAATCCGGTTGCGCTGATGGCCGCGCTGAAGGAATTCACGTCGAAGCTTTCATGAGCGAGCCTTCGAGCCATCTGATTGACTACTCACCGCGGCTGCACTACCTGGAATGGAATCCGTCCGGGCGCACGACCGTTATCCTGCTGCATGGCAACTCGGCGAACGCATGGTGGTGGGCGCCGGTGGCCGGCGAAATGCCGGCCCAATACCGGCTTGTCGCGCTCGACCAGCGCGGCCACGGCGACAGCGAATGGGTGAGGCCGCCTGCCTACACCCCACAGGATTATGCGAGCGACCTGGCCGGCATCATCGGCCATCTCGTCAACCGCGGCGAAAGACCGATCGTCGTCGGCCACAGCATGGGAGGGCTGACCACCCTGGCTTTCGCGGCGCATCATGGGCAACTCGCGCGCGCCGCGGTCGTCATCGATGCCGCCATCACCTCCAGCCGCGGGCGAGACCGGTATCTGCGCCGTCTCAAGTCGTTGCCGGTCGTGACCTATCCCGATCTGGAAACCGCGAGGGTGCGGTTTCGTTTGATGCCCGATGAAGGCGGGATCCCGCAGGAAACCATCCACGCGATCGCCGAGAAAAGCCTCGCGGTCACTGAAGACGGCCGATGGACTCTCAAGTTCGACCGCGAGAGCTTCTTCGGCAGCGATGGGATCAATCCGATGGAAGCGATCAGCCAGGTCAGGCTGCCGACGCTGCTCCTGCGTGCCGAGCGCAGCCGCATCATGACACCCGAGGCGGCGCGCGCGGCCTGCGAGCAAAATTCCCACCTGCGCCTGGAGACCATTCCCGATTCGCACCATCACGTGCTTCTCGAAAAGCCGCGCGACGTCGCAATCGCAATCCATAAATTCGCAGAGAGCCTCGAATAGGGCAGGGCACGCGCCTACAGCGGTCGTTCCATTCGCCGATGGTCGATCCCGGCCTCTCCGAAGATCTCTCCGACCCGGGCAAAGCCCGCTTTCAAATAGAAGCCCTCGGCCGAGACCTGCGCGTGGAGCACGGCTCGGCGTATCCCCCGGCGACGCGCCTCGTCCATCAGGAATTCGAGGATAGCCCTTCCGATGCCGCGTCCGCGCAACTCGCGCAGCACCGCCATCCTCCCGATCTTCACCTCGCCGTCATGCTCGACGAACCGGCCGCATCCGACCGGGCGGCCGCCGATCAGCGCGAGTGCATGGAACGCGCGCCCATCGTCGTCATCCTTCTCGATGGACTCGGGCACGTGCTGTTCCTCGATGAACACGAGGCGGCGAAGCTCGTACGCCCGTGCCATCTCCGAAGGCGTTCGCACCGGTACGACCTCAATCTCGGCGCCCATTGCCCGCTAACTATCGCGGCGGAAGCGAACGGTCAAACCCGTTGCCGATACGCTTCGGGCCTATGCTACGCTCGAAAATATGGGACGATGTCCCATTGGAGTAGCTATCCTCACGACAGCGGGCGATATCCGTGAAGACTCAACCCAGAAAAGCGACCGACGCGGAGATTCAGCGGGCTGCGGAAATCATCCTCGACGCCAGCTATCCGATTGCACTTACCGGCGCCGGAATGTCGGTGGAGAGCGGCATCCCGCCGTTTCGCGGCCCCGGAGGGCTATGGACGAAGTATGGCGAACCGCCAATGAACCAGTTTCAGCGGTTTATGGCGGATCCAAAAAAGGCCTGGGAAGAGCGGCTCAGCACCCGCAACGACGAGTTCTACAAGCCGTTGACCGAGGCGAAGCCAAATCCCGGGCACTACGCCCTCGCGGAACTTGAGTCTCTGGGCGTGCTTCGATTCGTGATCACGCAGAATGTCGATGACCTCCATCGGCAGGCGGGGCAGAAATCGCTCGCCGAAATTCACGGCAATTGGAAGCTTATTCGATGCCTTGATTGCACGCTGCGCTTCAGGCGCGAGCAGGTCGATCTCAGCGTGCTGCCGCCGCGATGTCCCGAATGCGGAGGAATCCTCAAGAGCGACACGGTTTCCTTCGGCGAACCAATTCCGACCGACGTGCTGAATCTGTGCGCCTCCCACGCATCCAAGGCCGATCTCGTGATAGTGGCGGGAACCTCGGCCACCGTGTACCCGGCGGCAGGCTTCGCGCTGGAGGTGAAGCAGCGTGGGGGCTCGATGGTGGAGGTCAATCTCTACGAATCCGAAATTACGCCGATCTGCGACGTCAGTTTGGGCGGCGGTTCCGCCGAGATCCTTCCCCGATTGCTCAAGGCGGTGACCTCGCTGCGCCGCTCTCGCGCATCGTAGTCGCGTTTATCGTAGCGGACCTTGAGTGATCCCGATGTGGGCGATGGCGGATGGGTCGCGCGCCGCAACAACACCATCGCTCCGCTGCCGTCCAGAGCTGTCGGATTGCTTGTCAGAGCGACCGCGAATCCGGCCCTTTCTTCATCGGACATCCGCCTGTACACGGCCTGCCAGCAGATGAGATAGTCCGGAAGGTCGGGATCGTTGAGATGAACGATCGGGATAGTCTTCGCGCTGTAGAAGGCCACGTCGTAGTTCAGCGCCCCCAGGTACCCCACGCTGTCCGACCCGACCGTGTTTACCACCTCCAGTGCGAAATTGCGCAGCGAAAGGGTGTTGGCGATGGCGGGAACGACGATGAAGTTGGCGGCCACAACCGAGAGCGCGACCGCGCCCCCAATCGCGCCCACCAGCCGCTCGACCGATAGATGCTTTCTAAGCGCGGCGTATCCGACGATCTCGAGCAGAACCGGACACAGAGCCGCCAGCGCCCACCTCTCCCCGATCGCCGAACTCAACGACGGAACGAAGCCTCGCGCCGATATTCCCCAGAACGCGAAAAAGTCGCGCATCCATAGCGGCGCGATCACGGTGACCGCGATCCCTACCAGCGCCGTCACGCCGGTCAACAGCATCACGACGCCCGCGATCGGGCCCATCATGCGTGCGAACTGCCCATCCGAACCCGCAGCCTCGGAAGCATTCGGGGCGATCGCGATGCCGACCAGAGCCGCAAGTGCCGGATACATCGAGAGCAGATACACGCCCCGCTTGCTCTCCGCCATGCTGTAGAAAATCAGGACCACCGCCATCCATACGACCAGGTACATCACCCGGGCGTCGCGTTTTATCGCACCCCCGAAGCCGCGAATCACGGGGAGCGCAAGAAAGGGCGTCCACGGCAGGAAGCCGCCGAGCAGGGCGAGCTCCAGGTAGTAGAACGGATGCACGTGACCTTCGTGGAACGAAGGTCCGCCCGTGAAGCGCACGATATTCTCGGAGAGGATCTGCTTGCGGACAAAATCCATTCCGCCGACCCACGCCGCCGCGATGTACCATCCCCCTCCCAGGACCGCGACGATTGCCGCGCCCCTCTTCCACGGTATCGCCTTGATCAGTGACCACCGCCCCAGCAGTGTCATCCATACGACCGCGACCAGGGCGGGAAGCACGAAGCCCACGGGGCCCTTGGCCAGAATCGCAAGAGCGATCGCGAAGAAAAGCGCCAGCCGGCGGATGGTAACGCCTTCGGCGATCGCAAGGAATTCGAAGAATGCCACCTCAAGGAAGAACGTGAGCGTCATGTCCACTCGGGCGCCGGTCCCCGCCTGCAGGTACTGAAACGTAGTGCCCAGGATTACGGCCGAAAAGAGTCCGGCGCCATCGTTGAAGAACCGGCGCACGTAGCCATAGCAGACCAGCATCCCCGCAATCGCCAGAATCGCCGAAGGCAGCCGCACCGACATCTCCGTCACTCCGCCCAGCACCAGCGACGCAATCGCCGCCATCCAATGCATCAGAAGCGGCTTGGACGGAATCTCAACGCCCGCGCGCATCGGCAGGATGATCCCGCCGCCATGCACGATGTCGAAGACGGTGACGGCCTCACGGGGCTCCCCCTTGGTGTACATCGGATAGCCGCCCAGGTTCGCAAGGTAAAGGGCCGCGCCGAGCGCGATTAGAAGCGGGATGGCGAAGCGGGGTTGCGTGATCGCGGCCAGGCTTGCCACTCGTGTCCTGTCCGCGCCGGCGTCCGCGAGCCCACGCGGAGCCGGGGCGATGAGGTCGTCGGCGGGAGAAATCTCGTGTGTTTCTCTCATTTTCAACCCGGTGGGCTCCGACTAACATACCGACGCCGGCATCCCTGCGCGAGGTTCCATCGCGGCCCCGCGCACGCGCTCGACGCGGATGCATCAAGGCTGGGAGTAACTACGATGAGATTGCAGGACAAGGTTGCGATCGTGACCGGATGCGCGCGCGATCGAGGCATCGGCAGGGCTATCGCGCTGCGGCTGGCCCGCGAGGGCGCGCATGTCGTCGCGGCGGACTACTGCCGCTCGATAGGCGAATACCCCGATGCAAAATTCGGTCAGATGGAGGAACTGGAGCGCGTCGTCGCCACTATCCGCGACCTCGGACGCCGCTCTATCGCGGTCAAGGTCGATGTGACCGACGAGGGCGAGGTCCAGGCGATGGTCGATGCGGCGATGAAGGAATTTGGGAGGATCGATATCCTGTGCAACAACGCCGGCGGCGGTGTCGGCGGCGGGCCGGTCGTGCAGCAATCGCTCGATTCGTGGAATCGGACCGTCGCCATGAACCTCACCGGCGCCTTTCTGTGCGCAAAGCACGCTGCCCCGAAGATTATCGCGGGAGGCCGCGGCGGCAGGATCATCAATACCGCGTCGATCGCCGGCAAGCGCGGCGGACCCGGGATGGCCGCCTATTGCGCGGCCAAGCACGGCGTCATCGGCCTGACCCGCAGCCTTGCGCTCGAACTTGGGCAATTCGGCATCACCGTGAACGCGGTATGCCCCGGCTTCGTCGAAACCCAGCTCCTCGAGGGGCTCATCAACATGGTGGGAGTGACGCGCAATCTCAACCGCGATCAGGTCATCAAGACCTTCGTGGATCAGGTTCCGATGGGCAGGATGGAAACGGGAGACGATGTCGCCAACGTGGTGGCGTTCCTGGCCTCGGACGACGGCGGCTACATGACCGGGCAGGCGCTTAATATCTGCGGTGGCGTCGAGATGCACTGACGCAGCCGCCGATGCGCGCTGGCGGGGCGAGGGAGGGGGCGGAAGATTCCGCCCTCTCCCGCCATCTCAGTACTGCTTGATCACGCGCGCGCGGCCGTCGTCGTCGTACACATAGGTGTCCTCCGACTTCTCGTCGCGCGTCTTCTTGTGGCTTCCGTCGCAGAAGGGTTTGTTCTTCGACAGGCCGCAGGCGCAGATGTACACGGGCAACTCCGTTCCCTCCGGAATCTCGTAGGGAACATTCTGATCGTGCCGTACGAGTCGAGCCATGATCTTTCCTCGATTGGTTGAGGCGCGGCATGCGGACGCCGAACCTGGTACTCATCCGCTCACTTAGTTCGGGACGGCCCGCCTAGTCAATCGCTGTTCGCGGGCCGCCGTGTTCAGGCGAGAGGCTGATGGATCGCTTCAGCCGCTTCTGAAGCCGGCTGATTGCGGTGCGCATCCGACCCAAGCACCAGCCCTAGCACTCCGCAGATTGAGATTGCGATGCCTGCGACCTCGCGCCGGCTCGCCTGCTCGCCGAGAAAGATCATCGCGAACACGATCGAGAGCAGTGGGATGGCCGGCACGACGAGCGCCGTCGTCCATGCCAGCGACAGCCGGCTTATCGCGCCGTACCATGTAAGGGCGCTCAGAAAGTACACGAAGAACCCCGTTACCGCGATCGCAGCCAGCGGAGCCGCGTGCGCAAGCTGCGGAATGGTTCCAGCCCGCGTGGCGAGCAGGAGCGCCGTCAAACCAATCGCCCCGTATATCATTCGCCCCGCCGTCACCGTGATCGGCGGCAGCGGCGGCATCACGCTCAAGCCCAGCACGTGCGATGATTGCCAGAACAGCGGCGTTATCAGGACCATCGCCGCTGCCCACATCGGCGAGAAAGCTCCACCAGCGCCGAAGACCGATGCAATCCCGGCAAGGATTGTCGCGGTGGCGGCAAGCTGGCGCCCGGAGGGCCGCTCGCCAACCAGCATAACCGCAAGAAGCAACGAATAAACCGGTTCGCTCTGGAGCAGGATCGTGCTGGCGATCGCGTTCATCCGCGTCATCCCGTACGTGAGCAGAAGGCTAGTCGCTATCGTCCCGGTCACGGACATCGTGGCAAGCCGCGCCCCGAACCTCCGGCTGAAGAGCACGGGTATCTCCCCCCGAAGATAGAGAAAGGGAAGACAGCACACGGCCGCTACCACGACCGCACCAGTGCAGAAGAGCAGGGGATCCAAATTGGTGGCTCCCCATCGGGTCAGCGCCGGCTGCCCCGCGCCTATAAAAGTGTTCGACACCGCAAGAGCGACCCCCACCCGGAAGGCCTTGCTTCGGGAGGAGTGATGCCGCCATTGAGTGCAGGCCGGGCCGGCCGAATCAGTCATGTGCGCTCACGACCGCAACGAGCACTATGGCCGCAACCACCAGCCTATACCAGGCGAACGGCCGATAGGTTCTGGTCCG
>Ga0070740_10001953_pt1 | contig 26087 bp, 21 predicted proteins | sample Coa_R2_FD_67286 | JGI IMG/M metagenome (GOLD analysis project Ga0070740, IMG submission 67286) | Surface soil microbial communities from Centralia Pennsylvania, which are recovering from an underground coalmine fire - Coalmine... | ecosystem: Environmental > Terrestrial > Soil > Unclassified ...
AGCCCCTCCTCGCTGGCGCGCCGCGCGACATCGAGGCCGCGGAAGAACAATTCCGCATTGCGGCAGCCGGCGGCGAACCGCCCGTCGCCCGCCGCGTCGTAGTAGCAGACTTCCTCGCCGAAGAGATCCGCGGACATTCCGGTGATGTCCGCCCATGCACGCGCCTGGACAGCGGCGAGATCGTCCCGTCCGAGCGCCCCCGCGCTGCGTCGCGCGATCAGGGTGATGAGCATGGCGAGGAAACCGACGATGTAGGGATCGCGCCATGCCAAGTCGGGAATGCCGCCGAGGCGACGCCGGGTGCCATCGACCAAGGGGGTGATCTGGGCGGCGGCCGCCCGGCGCCCGCGACGGGCCTTCCATGGAGCGAGCATGTACCCTCCGCCGACGCGCCGACCTTCGGACGGTGCCGCTTTCTTTCGCGGCCGATTCTACGCTATGTTGGATCGCCCTTACAGACCCGCGTGTTGCGGGACCCGGCGCATGTTCCCGAACGGCGGACCATGGTTCTCGGACAAGGTCGCGCGCTGGCCGACCGGCAGGGCGCTCGTCGCCTGCCGGCGGGGCAGGACAAGCCGGGACGCGGGAGTGCGCCGGCGCCGCGCACGGGGCTGCGCCGGATCGGCATGAGCGGAATCTTCCCTGCGCCGGCGGCGAAGGACACAGGCTCTCCGCTCAGCGCCGTCGACGAAACCGAGGCCTGAAGGGGATGGCCATGTCGCAATTGCCGCCGAAACCTGATTTCGCCGCGATCGAGGCGGCCGCGCATGAAACCGCCGACCGGCGCACCTTCATCATGGCGCTGATCGGCAACCTCGTCTACAGCTGGGCGAACAACGAGAGCATGTTCATCTACGTGCTGATGATCCTGATGAACACCGACGAGACCTCGGCCGCCGTCGTGTTCGCCACGCTCAACACCACGCGCGCCCGCCTCGATCTGGTCGAACGGCTGGCACGAATGAAGATCCGGGAGAGATCGGTGCAAAAGACGCTCGAACGGATCATCGCGCAGTTCAACGAGCTCACCAAGATCCGCAACGAATTCAATCATTGCATGTACACGCTCGACGAGCGCGGCGAGATCACCCATACGCAGTCCATCCGGATGCAGGAAGTTCAGGGCAGGCTTCAGCTCGGCGTCGTGCGCAGGATGGACGAGGCCCGGATCAAGGAAATGCTGCAGGCGATCCGCGCCATGACCAAGCTCAATCGCGAGATCTGGGACTTCCTCCCGCGCCTGCAGGCGAGCCTCCGGGGATCGACGGACGCGGCCGGCGCGCGGTGATCCTGCGCATGGTCGGAAGACCGCGCGCCCTCGTCGCAGGCCGGGCGGTCGCGGCCCCCATGCGAGGCACCGCGCATTGTGCGCCCGCCACGACCGGCTCACAGCGCGGGTCGACGGCGCCGCAGCGCGCGCAGCAGTTCGGCGGCGAGGCCGACGACGGCGAGCGACCAGGCCGCAAGCGCCGCGGCGAAAAACACCGGCGGCACGGGGGAGAGAAAGGGCAGGTCGAGCGCCGCGGCCATTTGTCGGGTCGCGACGGCATACATGCCCAAGGGGAATACCGCGCCCCAGCAAAGCGGGTCGTAACGCAACGGAAACCTTTCGACCAGGTGCTGCCACGCGCCCAGCACGAGCAGCATCGGGATCCACCAGGTTCCGGTCGCCCAGTAGAGCACGGTGAAGCCCTTCAGGAACGGCACCAACGAGGCGAGAAGCGGCGCATTGGCCGCGTTCCGCACCAGTTCCGCGCCGGCCAGCGCCGAGATCGCCATGGCGCCCATGTTGATCCAGTAGGGCGGGGCGAGGTCGCCCGGCGAGAACGAGAAGAACGTGTAGCGGTAGAAGATCAGCGCGATGATCCAGATATAGAGCATCCCTCCGCCGAGCCACATCGACAAGGCGAGAAAATCCAGCACCGGTCGCAGCGACGCGGGCGAGGCCTGCGCGAGCGGCGTGGCCAGGGCGGCGACCGATTGCGTCGCGACCACGGCGATCAGCCAGCCACCGGTGATGCCCTTCTCGAGCGGCGGCTTGTCGCGCTTGACGGTGAGCACGGCGAAGACCGTGTAGGTCAAGCCGATCCACAGGAGGATTCCCAGCGTCAGGAAAACCGTGGCGGCGGCCGCGCTGTGCGCGACCAGCAGAAACTGGGTCCCCAGGATGCAGGATCCGGCCACCGCGGTGAAGAAACCGGGCGCGAGCCGATGGTCGGTCATGTCGGCGAGGAACAGTCGCGGATAGCGGATCAGTCGCAGTACGGTGAGGCCCGTAATCGCCGCATAGGCCGCGACATTGACCACCAGCAATGTCAGCGCAAGGAGGGAAAGGCCGAAACCCCGCGCCGCGACGGAAATGATCCCCGTGGCCATCACCAGCGCGTAATAGGCGGGCGACAGATGTTTCATCCCGGGGCAGAAGACCTCTCGGTTGCGCCCGCAGGCGGGACGCTCAAGCCTTGGCCTTGACCGGCAAGCGGCGACGTTCGCGCCCGAAGACGGCGCGATCATAGAGCGGCCGCGCCTCGTCCGTCCACCGCTCGATCGCGCAACGCGGCGCCGGCGCGAATGCGCGGTGCCCGATTCCCCCCGGGCGGCTTTCGCGGCAGCCCGCTACCCGATCGCCGCCGGCAGCCAGGTGGCGATCCACGGAAAGACGAAGATGGCGACGAGCAGCAGCAGGCTCATCACGATATAGGGCGTGACGGCGCGGAAGATGTGCAGCATCGTCACCTGCGGCGGCGCCACGCCCTTCATCGTCATCAGGAGCAGGCCGTGCGGCGGCAGCAGCAGGCCGAGCTGCATGCAGATGAGATAGAGAACGCCGAACCATATCAGGTCGACATTGAGCCGCTCGACCACCGGCATGAATACCGGGAGCGTGATCAGCATCATGCTCACCTGATCGACGAAAATGCCGAGGAAAATGAGCAGCAGCAGCATGCCGGTGATGATCGCGGCCGGCGGCAGGCGATGGCCGAGGATGGTCGAGACGATTCCATCGGTCGCGCCGGAGAAGCTCAGGATCTGCGAGAAGGTGGTGGCGCCGAGAATGATGAACAGGATCATCGCCGAGATGCCCACGGTACCCTTCAGCGACTGCGCCAGGGCCTCGAGGGACAGCGAGCGGTAGACGACGGCAAGGCCGATGGTGGCGATGGCGCCGAGCGCTGCGGATTCGGTGGGGGTCGCGAAACCGCCCGACATCGCGCCGATGACCACGACGAAGATCGAGATCAGCGGCAGGACGTAGAGCACGAGCAGGCGGTATTTCTGCCAGCCGACGCGCGGCTCGATCGGGGTTGCCGGCGCGAGCCGCGGATCGAGCAGGACCCGCGTCACGATGTAGCCGACGAAGGCGACGCTGAGGATGAGGCCGGGCACCACGCCTCCGATCAGCAGCCTCGAGATCGAGATGCCGGAGAGGCTGCCGAGCAGCACCGTGAGCGCCGAGGGAGGGATCAGCATGTCGACCGCGCCGATCGCCATGATCGGCCCCGTGGCCATGGTTGGGGCATATCCGCGCGCCAGCATCACCGGCAGCATCAGCGAACCGAGCATCGCGGTCGTGGCGATGGTCGAGCCCGAAATCGCCGAGAAGACCGTGCCGGCGACGACCGCAACCACCGCAAGGCGCCCCGGCACCTGCTTGATGAGCCGCTCGATGCCCTCGATCACCTTGAGCGCGAGCCCGGTGTGGAACAGCACCTCGCCCATCAGGACGAACAGCGGGATCGGCGTCAACGCGAAATTCGCCACCGCGATGACGCTGTTGCGTACCACCTGTTCGATACCGACCGCACCGCCGAGATAGAGCATGGCGCCGACGATGTTGACCGCAATGAAGGTGATGGCGACGGGGATGCCGAGCAGCAGCAGCACGGTGGATCCGCCGAGAAGCAGGAGCGCGGAGATTTGCCAGGACATGGCACGCGGCTCGCGGAAAATCGTTCAGGACGCCGACACGGCGTCCGACCGCGGCACCCGCTCGGAGCGAGCAAGCTGCCGCATCCGGAAGAGGAACTCGACCGCCACCATCAGGAAGCAGACCGGCAGCGGCGCGAAGATCCACCATTCGGGGAAGACGAGCGTCTTGATCGAGTAGGAGCCCGCCGCGTAGCTCATCTGCGTCACCCGCACGCCGTACCAGAGGAAATACAGGCAGCAGACGATGCCGGTGACGTCGCCGATCCACTCGAGCATCCAGGCGAGGCGCGGCGGGATCGCGCGCAGCACGATATCGACGCGGATGTGCTGGCCGCGCCGCAGCAGCCCCGGCGCGGCAAGAATGGTGATGAGGTAAAGCCCGTATTCCGACAATTCGTTGCTCGGCGGGATGCCGCCGGCGCCGATATTGCGCAGCACGACGTCGCAGCCGATCATGAAGGTGATCACGAGCAGGATGATCGCGGCCGCCCCGATCATCCCGTCGAGCAGGCGCCCGTAAAGCTGCGACAACCTTTCCATCGCACCGACGCTCCCTTTGCGGCTCTCGGGAATCGCGGCGCTGCCGGATCGCGGCACCGCGGCTCGCCGGAAGGCCCGCGTGGAGAAGACCCGTTACTTGGAGAAGAATTCCCTGAGTTTCGGCCCGTGCTCGGGACTCTGCCGGATCACGCCCTCCCAGCCGGCCGCATAGGCCTCGTCGTAGAACTTCTTGGCGACGGCGGGCTCGAAGGTGATGACCTGGATGCCGGCCTTGGCCTGGCGTTCGGTGTCCGCGGCATTCAGTTTGGCGAACTCCGCCGCGGCCTCCGCCTCACCCTGCTGGGCCGCCTCGGTGAGCAGCGCCTTCTGCCTGTCGCTGAGCCTCTCCCACGTGGAGCGGTTGATCAGCACCGAGACCTCCGCCGAATAGAAGCCGGGATCGACGCGGTATTTGGTGCGCTCGTGCCAGCCGAGGTCGAAAATGCCGGTGATCGGCCAGCCGTAGCCGTCGACCACGCCGCGCTCGAGCGCGGTATAGACCTCGCCGGGCGCGGTCTGCACCACCGTCGCGCCGAGCTTCTGGAAGAAGTCGCGATAGACGGGCGTGATGCGCAGCTTCAGACCCGTGAGATCCGGCTTGTCGATCCTCTTGTTCAGGTAGAGATGGAACGGATTGTTGTCGACCAGCCGCGCGAGGAACACCGCGTTGAGCTTCTGCGCATAGAGCCTCTGCATGTAGTCGAAGCCGCCGTTCTTGCGCAGTTCCGCCATCGGCCGCTGCGTGAGTTTCCAGGCATCGGCTTCCGGCATCAAATTGGTGTAGAAGGCGCCGGTGACGTTGGCGATGTCGACGACGCCGTTCTTGAGCGCGTTACCCACTTCGAAGGGCGGCATGGCCTTCGGCCCGCCGATATAGTTGATCCGCAGCACGCCCTTGCCCGCCTCGTTGACGCGCTCGACGAAGCGCTCGAAGCCGCGGGAATAGGTGGTCTTCTCCGCGAATGAGGAGACGGCGCGAAGCGTGACCTCCTGCGCCGGTGCGTGCGTGCAGAGCCCGAGCGCCAGCATGGCGGCCGTCACGACGATCCTACGCATGGTTCCTCCTGTGTGCTGTGCTGTTGCGATGCGGTCGCGGCCAAGGCATGCGCCGCCATGGTCGGGATCATGAATCGAGTAAAGGCGGGTCGGACAGCCGTCGGCATGCCGGCCGCCGTCGCGCATGGTGGACGCCGGCTCGGCGTCTCGTCCCCTCTCCCCCTCATATCGACAGGCCAATCATTTTATGTTTGAAATATTGATAGCGTGGCCCCGCGCCCAATGGAAGCCAGGGCCCATTCGGGCGCGAGCCGAACGCGGGTGATTTCCCATGGCCGAGAGGTCCTTCGCCAGCGAGGTCCACAAGCTTACCCTCGGGAAAGGCCAGGAATTCCGCGGCGAAGGCATCCTGGCGATCACCAAGGCGCTGCTGCAGTCGGGCGTGGGCTATGTCGGCGGCTACCAGGGTGCGCCGATCTCGCATCTGATGGACGTGCTGTCCGACGCCCAGGATCTTCTCGCGCAACTCGGCGTGCAGTTTTCCGCCTCGGCCTCCGAAGCGGCCGCCGCCGCCTCCCTCGCCGCGTCGATCATGTATCCGATCCGCGGCGCAGTCGCCTTCAAGGCGACGGTCGGCACCAATGTCGCCTCCGACGCGCTCGCCAATCTCGCCTCGAGCGGGGTGACGGGTGGCGCCCTCATCATTGTCGGCGAGGATTACGGCGAGGGCTCCTCGATCATGCAGGAGCGCTCGCATGCCTTCGCCATGAAGTCGCAGATCTGGCTGCTCGACCCGCGGCCGAACCTGCCTTCGATCGTCAAGGCGGTCGAGGACGGCTTCGAACTCTCCGAGGCGTCCAATACGCCGGTCATGCTCGAGGTGCGCATCCGCGCCTGCCACCTGCACGGCTCGTTCATCGCCAAGGACAACAAGCCGCCGCCCTTCACGCTGAAACAGGCGCTCGAAAATCCGGCGCGCGACGTCAACCGCATCGTGCTGCCGCCGGCTTCCTATCTGCAGGAGCGCGAGAAGATCGCGCGGCGCCTGCCGGCGGCGATCACGTTCATCAAGTCGCGCAGGCTCAACGAGATCTTCGACGGCGAGGCAAGGGGGGTCGGCATCATCCTCCAGGGAGGCATGTACAACGGGGTGATGCGTGCCCTGCAACGGCTCGGCCTCGCCGACCTCTGGGGCACGACACGGGTGCCGCTCTACGTGATGAACGTGACCTACCCGCTGATCGAGGACGAGATCGCGGACTTCTGCGCCGGCAAGGAAGCGGTGCTGGTCGTCGAGGAAGGTCAGCCCGACTATATTGAGCAGGCGATCGGCAGCATTCTGCGCAAGCGCGACATCAATACCGCACTGTCCGGCAAGGACGTGCTGCCGATGGCCGGCGAATACACCGCCGAGGTGATGCTCGCGGGCCTGCGCGCCTTCCTCTCGAAGGCCGCCCCCGACCTGCTTGCCGACCAGGCGCGTGCGCCGAACCTGCCGAGCCTCGCCGACGATCCCCGTGTCAGGGCCCTCGCCGAGGTGGTGCCGCCGCGCGGCCCCGGCTTCTGCACCGGCTGTCCGGAGCGCCCCATCTTCGCGGCGATGAAGCTCGTCGAGAAGGAGCTCGGACCGCATCACGTCGCCGCCGATATCGGCTGCCACCTGTTCTCGATCCTGCCGCCGTTCAACATCGGCACCACCACCATGGGCTACGGCCTCGGGCCCGCCTCGGCCGCCGCCTTCAACGTGCCGGCCGGCAAAAAGTCGATCTCGATCATCGGCGACGGCGGCTTCTGGCACAACGGCCTTGCCTCGAGCATCGGCAATGCCGTCTACAACAAGCATGACGGCGTGATCATCGTCGTCGACAACTTCTATGCCTCGGCGACCGGCGGTCAGGACCTGCTCTCCTCCCGCGCCGACAGTCGGACGCGCTCGACGAAGCACCCCATCGCCAAGGCGGTCGAGGGCGTCGGCGTGCAATGGGTGCGGCAGATCGACCGCACCTACGACGTCGCCAAGATGCGCGACACGCTGAAGGAGGCGCTGTCGAACCGGGAGCCAGGACCGAAGGTCATCGTCGCCTCGTCCGAATGCATGCTCAACCGGCAGCGGCGGGAGAAACCGCTGTTCGACAAGGCGGTGAAAGGCGGCGAACGCAGGGTGCGGCCGCGCTTCGGCGTCGATGAGGACGTCTGCACCGGCGACCATGCCTGCATCCGGCTGTCCGGCTGTCCCTCGTTGTCGGTGAAACGAAGCGACGATCCCTTGAAGGACGATCCGGTCGCGGCCATCGATAGCAGCTGCGTCGGCTGCGGCAATTGCGGCGAAGTGGCGGAAGCGGCCGTGCTCTGTCCCTCGTTCTATCAGGCCGACATCGTCCATAATCCGCGCCGCTTCGAACGGCTCAGCGCGCGGCTGCGCGACGCGATCATCGGCTTCCTGCAGCGCCGGCGCGCGCGGCGCCATCCGCTCGCGGCACAAGCCTCGCCGGCATGAACACGCCCGCCGGCCGAGCGTCGCTCGACACCACGCGGCCGCTGAGCATCGCCATCATGGCGATGGGCGGCCAGGGCGGCGGCGTACTGGTCGACTGGATCGTCGCGCTGTGCGAGGCGAACGGCTGGGTGGCGCAGGCGAGCTCGGTGCCCGGCGTCGCCCAGCGCACGGGCGCCACCATCTATTACATCGAGACGCTCGCCATCCCGCCGAGCGCGCGCACTGCGATCCAGCCGGTGCTCGCCCTGATGGCGGCGGCCGGCGAGGTCGACGTGGTCATCGGCGCCGAATGGATGGAAGCCGGCCGCGCCATCCTGCGCGGGCTGGTGACGCCCGACCGCACGACGCTCATCGCCTCGACCCATCGCGCCTATGCCGTGGTCGAGAAACAGGCGCCCGGCGACGCCATCGCCGACCCCGTCGCGGTGTTCGAGGCGGCAAAGGCCTGCGCCCGGCGCCTCATCGCCTTCGACATGGCCGCCGCGGCCGAGGAAACCGGCAGCGCCATCTCCGCCGTGCTGTTCGGCGCGCTCGCCGCCTCCAAGGTGCTGCCGTTCCCGCGCGAGTCCTACGAAAGGACCATCCGCAGCGCCGGCATCGGCGTCGAGGCAAGCCTGCGCGGCTTCGCGCGCGGCTATGAGCGGGCGGCGCTGCCGCTCGTCCGCTGGCAGGAGGAGCGGCCGACGGTGCGGCCGGTTCTCGCGCCGATCGGCCATGCGGCCTTCGATGCGCTCGTCGCGCGCGCACGCGACGAGTTCCCGCCACCGTGCCACGACATGCTGGCGGCGGGCCTTGCCCGCGTCGTCGATTTCCAGGATGTGGCCTATGGCCGCGACTATCTCGACCTTCTCGCAGGCCTCTTGCTTCTCGACCGCTCGATCGGCGGGGAGGCGCGCGGCTTCGCCCTGACGCGGACGGCGGCGAAATACGTCGCCCTCGCCATGGCCTATGACGACGTCTATCGCGTCGCCGACCTCAAGACCCGCGGCAGCCGCTTCTCCCGCGTGCGCCGCGAGGTTGGCGCGGGGCCGGAGCAGATCCTCGACATCACCGAATACATGCACCCGCGTATGGACGAGGTCGCAGGATCCCTGCCCGCGCCGCTCGGCCGCTTCATCGAGCGGCGACCGGCGCTGTTTCGCGCGCTCGACCGGCTCGTCAATCGCGGTCGCCGGGTGCGCACCAGCCGGCTCGGCGGCTTCCTGCTGCTATACACGCTGGCGGGCCTGCGCCGCTTCCGCCGCGGCACGCTGCGCCACGCAATCGAAATGGCGCATCGCGACGCCTGGCTCGCCCGCGTCCGCGAGGCGGCGCCGAAGAACTACGACCTTGCCGTCGAGCTCATCGCCTGCCGCCGCCTGGTGAAGGGCTATTCCGACACCCACAGCCGCGGCCGGTCGAAATTCGACCGCGTCATGGCCGCGGCGAAGCGGCTCGAGGGCCGGGACGACGCCGCGGCCTGGGTGCGCCGACTGCGCGAGGCCGCGCTCAGGGACGAGGACGGCGCCGCGCTCGACGGCGCGCTGAAGACGATCGAGAGCTTCCTCTGAAGCCCATGCTCGGATCGTCCGCGCCGACGCGCATGCCGCCCGGCGGCGAGCCGGATCAGCGGGATCGCCCGGCCGCGCTTCTGCGCCCGCGGCTTGCCCGCCGCGGTCGCGGCGGCGGCGCCTCCTCGACGAGCGCCAGCACCCGGAGCGGGCTGCCCGAACCCTGCTTGATCTTCAAGGGCGCGGCGAAGATCACCGCGCCCCTGGGCGGGAGCTGGTCGAGATTGGTCAGGCACTGCAGCCCGTAGCGGCCCTTGCCGTGCATGTAGAAATGCGCCGGGTAGGGCGGATTGAAATGCTGCGCCTGGCCGTAGTCGGTGCCGATCGTCTCGGTGCCGAAGCCGTGCACGTCGCGCTCCTCGACCAGCCATCTGACCACCTCCGGCTCGGGTCCCGGCGTGTGTGCGCCCTCCTCGGTCAGTCCGGCATAGTCGGCGTAGGATTTCTTCGACCAGTCGGTCCGCAGCAGCACCCACTCGCCGGCGGCGATGCGGCCATGCCGCTTCTCCCAGGCTTTGACAAAGGGCACCGTCAGCGTGAAGTCCGGGTCGGCGGCGCACTCGCGCGAGCAGTCGATCACCGAGGCCGGCGCGATGAACTTCTCCGGGGGGATGGTATCGACCGAGTTGTTCGGCAGGTCCTTGCCGGAAATCCAGTGGATCGGCGCGTCGAAATGCGTGCCGCAATGCTCGCCGACGGTGATGTTGTTCCAGTACCAGGCCGGCCCCCGCTCGTCGTAGCGCGACACCTCCTCGATGCGGAACGGCGCGCACTGACCGAGTTCCGGCGGCAGCGTGATGATGGGAAACTCCTGGGTCAGCGTCTGCGTCAGGTCGACCACCCGGATCGAGCCTTCCGCCACGCGCCGCGCCAGCCTGAGAAGATCGCTCGCCATGGTGTTCTGTCCCTACCCTGCAAGCTCGCGCTCGAGCGCCTTGGGATTGACGGAAAGTCGCGCCCGCACCTCCTCGGCGACGTCGCCGACGAACACCTCCTCGAGCCCGCGCTGCAGCGCCTGCACGACCGCCCGCGCAAGCGCCTCCGGCGTGACCTTGGGCGGGGGCACGGTCTGGAACCATTCGGTGTCGAGCGGACCGAAGAACACATTGAGCACCTTGACGCCGCCCGGCCGCAATTCGGCGCGCAGACACTGCGCCGCGGACAGGCATGCCGCCTCGGCCGCCGAATAGGCGCCGTAGGCGGGCCAGTTCGTCAGCGCATAGACCGAAAGAAGATTGACGAAAGCGGTCGCCGAATTGACGCCGTCGGCACCGCGGCTGCGCATCACCGGGCCGAAGGCCTGCGCAAGCCGCATCAGCCCGAAATAGCGAATGTCCATCTCCTCGCGCGCGACGGTGAGGCCGTGCCGCTGCAGGATGCCGCCGGGCCGTACATGCTCGGCGGTGTTGACGATGATGTCGGTGCGCGCGCCGTTCTGCTCGGCAAGCTCGGCGACCGACTCGGTATCGGTGAGGTCGAGCGGCACGATCTCGACGCGCGCGATCTTGCGCAGCGCCTCCTGCCCCGGAAACGGCTTCCAGGCGTCGGCCACGCCGACGAACACGATGGAGGCGCCGGCCTCGGAGAACGACCTGGCCATCGCCTGCCCGACCGCGTTGCGGCCGTCGGTGATCAGCACGCGGCGGAACTTGGGGTCGCAGGTCATTTCGCGCAATTGCCGGTCGTCGGTCATGTGCGGCGTATCCTTCTCGGGCAGCGCAATGATGACCGGCGCGCCGCCCTTGTCGAGCTTGAGATCGAGGCGTACACGATCGCCCTCCCTCACGTCGCCGTGCAGATGGGCGAGCACGACCGGCCCGCAATCGAGCCTCGTAAGACCCACGCGCCATGGCGCGCGCTCGCGGAAATAGGGGTCGGTCGAGGTGCGGATGGTCGTCTCGACGGCGAGCGTGCCGCGATTGTCGACCGGCACGAACGGGACGCGGGCCGAGAGACAGCGCGGGCAGGCGTCGCGCGGCGGATAGAAGATCATCGCGCATTCGAGGCATTTCTGCAGCTCGAAGCGCCCTTGCGCGGCGGCTGCCGTGAGCCCGTGCGCGGTGCGGCTGCGGACCGACTGCGGATGGAGCGGTTGCCGCGTCCGCTTGAGCGGATTTTTGCGTTTCGGGCGGACGAGCGGTTCGATCACGAAGCCCTCGCGAGGATGGCGGCGCCGGATGAGAGGCCGCGGTCATAATTGATCATACCGAAGCCGGAGACGAGCGCGAGCTCGGCCTTGGCGACCGGACGGCCGATGGGCCGGCCGGTCAACTGGCGCATCGCCTCGGTCAGGCCGAGATAGCCGCCGGCGGCTCCCGCCTGACCCATCGACAGCTGCCCGCCGCAGGTATTGTGCGGAAAGCTGCCGTCGGTCGTGAAGGTGTGGCTGCGCACGAAGTCAGGCCCCTCGCCCTTCTTGCAGAAGCCGAGATCCTCGAACTGCATCATGACGACGACGGGATAGTCGTCATAAGTCTCGACGAGATCGATCCGTTCCGGCGGGACGCCGGCCATCTGCCAAAGCTCGCCGGCATCCATCGCCCAGCCGCCGCGCTCCTGCACCGGATCGTCGGTGAACGCATTGTGGCGCTCGATGGTCGCGAGCAGTCGGACCGACGCAAGCCCGAGCGCCTTGGCGTCGCTGTCGCGGCAGACGAGAAAGGCTTCCGCGCCGGCGCAGGGCATGACGCAGTCGAACAGGTGCAGCGGATCGCAGATCGCGCGCGCCGTCATGTATTCCTCGAGCGTGAGTGGCTTCTTCATCATCGCGAAGGGAACGGCGAGCGCGTTCTGCCGCTGCGCGATGCAGATCTTGCCGAAGTCCTCGCGCCTTGCGCCGTACTTGTTCATGTAGTTCTTGGTGATCAGCGCGAAGGAGGCATTGGCGCCGCCCGCGCCGTAGGGATAGACCGCATCCTGCGCGAAACGCGAGAAGGTCGACAGCGTCTTGCGGAACGAGTCGACATGATTCGTGTCGGCGGCGACGCAGGCGACGAATCGCGCGTCGCCGCATTGCACGGCGCGCGCGGCGCGGCGCAGACCGACCACCCCGCTCGCGCCGCCGAGCGGCACGTGGTCGAGCCAGCGCGGCGACAGGCCGAGATGCTGGGTGACGCCGACCGCGGTATCCGGCCCGAGCGTGAAGCTCGAGAGCACGAGTCCGTCGATCTGCGGCGGCTCGAGCCCCGCCGCGCGCGTCAAGTCACGCAGCGCACGACCGATCCACCAATGCGCGGTGTTGATCGAGAAGCGCCGATACGGCACCGTGACCGGGGCGCAGGCAACGACGCCGTCATAGGCCATGCGGATCGCAGCGCCCGTCATGCGCGTGCCGCCGCTGGGGTGCCTGCCGGGTGCGCCCGCATCACGCCGGCATCACAGGAAGAGCCGAATGCGGCCGAAGGCCGCTGCGCAGACCGCCGGGGCCGGCACGCCGACGATCCGGTTGTCCTGCGGCGCGCGCGAGCCTGATCGAGCGGATCGCCGGCGTCTCGACGCCACGAGCCGCCGCGACACGCTGCACGCCTTGGCCGTTCTTCATCACTCGTCCGAGTCCGCGCGGATGCGGCCTGTCCCGGCACCGTCTCTCACAGGCCCTTGGGGTGGGTCATGAACTCCTCGATGATCTCCGGCGGCGCCAGCGTATAGTCGCCCGCCCGACTGACGCCGAGACCGGAGATCCTGCGCAGCTTCACCGCGAGCTCCGCCATTTTCACGGCGATCGGAATGCCGTTGATGACCGGCGCGCCGTCGACGGCATGGCCGCGCAGCGCCGAGAACAGCAGCATGGGGATGCCGCCGCCGGGAATGAGCACGTCGCAGCCGCCGGCCACCAGCGGCTTTGCCTGTTCGGCGAAGAGCTCCGCCACCTTGTCGGCGAGCTCCTGCGACTCATAGGCCTTGAGGATCTGCCCCGGTTCGAACTGCATGGCGTGCACGCCGGTCACGCGATCCTGCAGGCCGTATTTCCTGATCTGGTGGCGGAACCAGGGAATGTAGCGCGTGTTGATCGTGACGATGCCGATCCGCTGGCCGAGCTGGCAGCTATAGAGCATCGAGGCCTCGCCGAGCGCGACCACCGGGATGTTGACGACCGCGCGCGCCTCGTAGAGGCCGGCGTCCTGGAAGTGGCCGATCACGAAGGCGTCGTAGCCCTCGCGTTCCGCCCGCACCGCATTGCAGATCACTTCGCGCGCGCAGCGCATCTCGACGATCGGATGCGCGTAGGAATCGTGGGGCGTGATGCCCTTGACGTCGACCTGCGTGCCCTCGTCCACGATCGCGCTCAGATGAAGGCGCAGCCGGTCCCAATAGGTCCTGCCGTTCTCGTAGTCGACGTAGCTCTGATACCAGATACGAATGTCGGCCTCCCCATTGGGTCTGATCGGCGCGCGGCGCGAGAGCCTTCGCGCAGGTGCCCCCTCCCGCAGCGGGCTCCCGCGACCGTCTTGTTTCGCTCGCTCAATATATTTTAGGGTTAAAGTAATTGTCCAGAATGACCGCCGCGCCGCACCCGCCTCCGCCCCGCCCGCCCGCCTCGCCGTTTGCGCCGCGCGAGCGCACGGTGCCGGCAATGCTGACGCGGCAGGCCGAACGCCACGGCGGCAAGCTCCTGGTGTCGGCCGGCGGAGCGAGCTGGAGTTTCGCGCAGGCCCGCGACGCGGCGAGCCGCTTTGCGACGACGCTGCGCGAGGCGGGGATCAGGCCCGGCGACCGCGTGGCACTCATCTGCTCGAACCGCATCGAATTCCTTCAGGTGTTCCTCGGCTGCGCCTGGTGCGGCGCGGTCGCGGTGCCGATCAACACGGCCTCGCGCGGCCACCAGTTGCAGCACATCCTCTCGAACTGCGGTGCGCGGCTGATGATCATCGAGGACGGATTCCGCGCCAATCTCGACCAAATCGACGTCGCTTCCCTCCCGCTCGAAACGATCTGGACGATCGATGCCGAAGCGCCGGTCAGGATCGGCCGGCTCACGTCCGCGCCGCTGCCCGCGCCCGGCCTGCCCGACGCGCCGGCCCTGCTGCGTCCGGGCGACATGCTGACGATCCTCTACACCTCCGGCACCACCGGCCCGTCGAAGGGCGTGTGCTGTCCGCATGCGCAATATTACTGGTGGGCGCTCAACACCGCGGAACTGCTCGAGCTCGGCGAGGACGACGTGCTGTGCACCACGCTGCCGCTGTTCCATACCAATGCGCTCAACACCTTCTTCCAGGCGCTGCTGACGGGGATACCCGTCACCTTCGAGCCACGCTTCTCCGCCTCGGACTTCTTTGCCGCCTTGAGGCGCTCGAATGCGACCGTGACCTATGTGCTCGGCGCCATGGTCCCGATTCTGCTGTCACGGCCGCAGCGCGCGGAGGAATCCGCGCACCGCGCGCGGCGCGCGCTCGCGCCGGGCGTGCCGGCGCGCTTCCACGCCGCGTTCACCGAACGCACCGGCATCAGGCTGATCGACGGCTGGGGCTCGACCGAGACCAATTTCGTCCTCGGTACCACGGTCGACCGGCAACGGCCCGGCCTGATGGGACCGGTCCATCGCGGCTTCAGCGCCCGCGTCGTCGACGAGGACGACAACGACGTGCCCGACGGCACGCCGGGCGAGCTTGTCGTGCGTGCCGACGAGCCATTCGCCTTCTCGACCGGCTATTTCGCCGCGCCCGACAAGACGGTCGAGGCCTGGCGCAATCTCTGGTTCCATACCGGCGACCGGGTGGTGCGCGAGGCGGACGGCTATTTCCGTTTCATCGACCGCATCAAGGATGCCATCCGCCGCCGCGGCGAGAATATCTCGTCATTCGAGGTCGAACAGGTTCTGCTCAGTCACCCGGCGGTCGCCATGGCGGCCGCCTTCCCGGTCCGCTCCGCGCTCGGCGAGGATGAGGTGATGGCCGCTGTCGTGTTGCATCCGGGACAGACGCTCTCGCATCTCGAGCTGATCATGTTCTGCGAACCGCGCCTGCCCTATTTTGCCGTGCCGCGCTATCTCGAATTCGTGAGCGACCTGCCGACGACCGAGAATGGAAAGGTGCAGAAGTACAAGCTCACCGAGCGCGGCGTCACCGACGCGACGTGGGACCGCGAGGCGGCGGGCTACCAGGTCAGGCGTCGCTGAACGCCGTGCCGCACGCAGGCGGGCGCCGCGGCGGCCGTGCCTTGGCGCGATCCCCCGGGCAAGGCCGGCGCAAGCCGCGCGCGGGTATCGCGAGAAGCGGCACGGGGCGGCGCGAGGACGCGCCAAACCGCCTGACCGCGCAGTTGACAAGGCCGAAGCCATTATTTTAGGCTTAAAGTAATTTGGCGGCCGGACACCGAAACGGACCGCGACATCCCGGCTGACCGGCCGGGCGTTGAAGGTTGAGCAAGCAAGTCGCCAATTCGGCCGCGGGGAACGTTATTGGGAGCGAGGCGTCGCTGTGGTGCCGGGCGGTCCGTGTGACTCTGCGGACATGAGCGCCATTGCCGCCGGTCACCCTCCCGTCGCCATCGGATATTCGCCGCACGATCCAGGGGACCCGCCGCGGACGCAGTTCACGACCGCGTCCGCCGGCGCGTGCCATGCCGCGCGACGAAGCGGTACGTCCAAGGATTGACAAGGGCTGGAGCGGATTTCGGTGATTTCGACCCGTCATTGCGAGCACCGCGAGGTCATCCGCAAGCGTGCAGGCTCACGCCGGACGGCTTCGTCGCCCTCGCGGGCTCCTCGCAACCACGATGCCGATCGAGTCTGACGGGATCCGGCTCCAGAGCCAAAAGGAGAGCATGATGAAAAAACTTGCTTCGGTCATGGCTGCGCTCGCCGGCCTGTGCCTGGCGGCGTCGGTTCAAGCGCAGGAGATCACCGTCGGCTTCGTCACCTCGCTGAGCGGCAAGGCCTCCTCGATCGGCTTGAACTACGAGAAGGGCTTCAATGCCGCCGTCTCCTACAAGAGCGACGTGAACGGCCACAAGATCAAGATCGTCCGGCTCGACGACGTGTCCGACCCGTCCGCGGCCACGCAGGCCGCGCGCAAGCTGGTCGAGCAGGAGAAAGTCGACATCATGATCGGCACGTCGAGCGCGCCGGGCGCGACGGCGATGATGTCGATAGCCAATGAGCTCAAGGTGCCGTTGATCGCCATCTCCCCCGTGCTGCTGAAGATTCCGGCGGAGGGCCACCCGTGGGGCGTCGCCATTCCGCAGACGCCGGACCTGATGGTGAAGGTGATCGCGGACCGCATGAAGCGCGAGGGCATCAAGACCGCGGGCTTCATCGGCTTCAACGATTCATGGGGCGACCTCGTCTACAACGGCGCCAAGGCGGCCGAGGCGGCCGGCGGCCCGAAGGTCACGAGCAACGAGCGCTATGCGCGCACGGACACCACGGTGACCGCGCAGGCGCTGAAGATTCTGGCGACCAATCCCGACGGCGTCTATGACGGCGGCTCCGCCACGCAGGGCGCGCTGCCGCTGCTCGAGCTGCGCAAGCTCGGCTACAAGGGCGGCTTCTTCGGCACCCCCTCCCTGCTCAACCGCGATTTCGTGCGCGTGGGCGGCAAGGCGGTCGAGGGCGTACAGGTATCCGCCGGCCCGGTGATCGTAACCTCGCAGCTTCCGGACAGCCACTTCTCGAAGAAGATCGGCACCACCTTCCACGAGATCTTCAAGAAGGCGAATGGCGTGGAGGCCGACGACGGCTTCTCGGGCTACGCGTTCGACGCCTGGCTGGTCTTCCTCAAGGCCGCCGAGACCGCCCTGACCAAGGCGAAGCCCGGCACGCAGGAATTCCGCGAGGCCCTGATGGACGCCATCTACGCGGACAAGGATGTGATCGGCGTGCACGCCATCTACAATTTCACGCCGAAGTCCTACTACGGGGTCGACGAGCGCAGCCTGGTCGTCGTGAAGCTCGTCGACGGCGCGTGGAAATACCAGCCCTGATGCGCCGTCTGGCCGGATATGGCAGACCGCGATCCCGGCGATGAACGCGCAGATCGCCGCGATATTGACCATGGATGGCGTCGCCACCGGCGCCATCTATGTTTTGATGGCGCTGGGCTTCGTCCTGATCTTCTCGGTCACGCGCATCGTCTTCGTTCCGTTCGGCGACATCGCGGCCTTCACCGCGCTGACGCTGGCTGCGCTTGAGAACCGGCAGTTCCCCGGTACCGTCGGCCTCGTCGCGGTGCTCGCGGTCGTCGCAACCGCAATGGAGCTGTTTGCCATCCTGCGCGCGGGAAGCCTTGCCCGGATTCCCCGCGCGCTGTTCTTCTATCTCGTCCTGCCGCTGCTTCCGGCGGCCCTCATGGTGCTCGTGCGCGGCGCTCCGCTCGGCGCGCCGCTGCGGATCGTCGCGACCGTCGCGCTGATCCTGCCGATCGCGCCGCTCATCGACCGCATCGTGTTCCGGCCGATCGCCGACGCCTCCGTCCTGCTGCTGCTGATCGTCTCGGTCGCCCTGCATTTCGCGCTGTCGGGTATGGGGCTGATCTTCTTCGGTCCCGAAGGCGTGCGCACCCAGAGCCTGACCGATTTCTCCGTCATGGTCGCCGGGGTGCCGATCTCGGGCGAAAGCATCCTGATCGTCATTGCCGCCGCGATCTTCTGCCTGCTGCTGTTCCTGTTCTTCGAATTCACCATCCAGGGCAAGGCGCTGCAGGCCACGGCGATGAACCGGACCGGCGCCCGCCTGATGGGCATTCGCCCGGCGCACGCCGGCACGGTGGCTTTCCTGCTCGGTTCCGCGATGGCCGCGATCTCGGGCGTGCTGATCGCGCCGGTCAATACCATGTTCTACGATTCCGGTTTCATCATCGGTCTCAAGGCCTTCGTCGGCGCGATCATCGGCGGTCTCGTCAGCTTCCCGCTGACCGCCGCAGGTTCGCTTTTCGTCGGAGTGCTCGAGAGCTTTGCCGCCTTCGAGAGCAGTCCGTTCAAGGAGGTGACCGTCTTCTCGCTCCTCATTCCGGTCCTGCTGTGGCGATCCTACACGCTGCTGCAACCCGAAGAGGACGGCGAAGAATGAGCAGGAGGCAGACGCGGATCGTGGCTGCGCTTGCGGTGCTGATGCTCGCCGCCGCGCCGGCCTTCCTCGGCGTGTTCTCGATCACCTTGCTCAACTATATCGGCATCTACGCGCTCGTGGCGCTCGGTCTCGTCCTCATGACCGGAATCGGCGGCATGGTCTCGTTCGGCCAGGCCTCTTTCGTGGGCATCGCCGCCTATTCGACGGCCTGGACATCGGCGGTGATGGGTTATTCGCCCTGGCTCGGCCTGCTGCTTGCCCTCATCATGACCGGCCTCGTCGCCGCCCTCATCGGCGCGGTGACGCTGCGCCTCGGCGGCCATTTCCTCTCGCTCAGCACGATCGCCTGGGGCCTCGCGATCTATTTCAGCTTCGGCAATATCGACGGGCTCGGCAACTACAACGGCATCGCCTCGATCCCGCCGATCAGCATCGGCGCTCATGCGCTTTCCGACAGCGTCGACATCTATTATCTGATCTGGGGCGTCCTGCTCGCCGCCATGCTGGGGACGCACAACCTGCTGAATTCCCGGGTCGGCCGGGCGATCCGCGCCTTGCGCGGCGGCAATGCCCTGGTCGAATCGCTCGGCATCAATGCCTTTCAGGTCCGTCTCGTCACCTTCGTGATCGCGGCGCTGATGGCCGCGGTCGCCGGCTGGCTTTATGCACACATGACCCGCTTCATCAGCCCGACGCCCTTCGACGTCCACGTCAGCATCGAATATCTGATGATGGCGCTGGTCGGGGGCTCGGGCCAGCTGCTCGGCGCTGTCGTCGGGGCGGCGCTCATCACGCTGATGAAGAACGATATCCAGGACATCCTCCCCCTGCTCGCGCCCAGTGCGTCGGGCCGTCTGGAGATCGTCGTCTTCTCGGTGCTCTTCATCCTTTTCCTGCAACGCGCCCGCGACGGCATCGTGCCCTATGTCGCCCGCTGGCTGCCGCAGCCGCGACCCGAGATCCCGGGCAAAGCCGAACCGCTGCCGCGCCGCCGCCAGCCGCCCGCGGGCGCGCCGCTGCTGCAGGTCCACGCCGCCGTTCGCCGTTTCGGGGGGCTTGTCGCCGTCAACGAGGTGAGCTTCGAGGTGCGGGCCGGCGAGATCCTCGGCCTGATCGGCCCCAACGGCGCCGGCAAGAGCACGATGTTCAATCTCATCACCGGCGCCCTGCCGCCCAGCGCCGGCAAGATCGTGTTTGCCGGCCGCGACATCACCCGTGCCGCGCCGCGCCACATCGCGCGTTCGGGGGTCGCCCGTACCTTCCAGCATGTCAAGCTGCGTCCGAGGATGTCGCTGCTCGACAACGTGCTGCTCGGCCTCTATCCGCGCACGTCGGCAGGTTTTTTCGCCAGCGCGCTGCGGCTCGACCGCGCCGAGGAACGCCGCGCCCGGCACGAGGCGATGCGGCAGCTCGAGCGCGTCGGTCTCGCCGCGCGCCCCTTCGAGCTTGCGGGCAATCTGCCGCTCGGCAACCAGCGCATCCTCGAGATCGCCCGCGCGCTGGCGGCCGATCCCATCCTGCTCGTGCTCGACGAACCGGCGGCCGGGCTGCGCCGCCAGGAAAAGCTCGCGCTTGCCGAGCTCCTGCGCGCGCTCCGCGCCGACGGCCTCACCATTCTCCTGGTCGAGCACGACATGGATTTCGTGATGAATCTCGTCGACCGCATCGTCGTCATGGATTTCGGTTGCAAGATCAGCGAGGGTGCGCCGCAGACGGTCCGCAGCGACCCGCGCGTGCAGGAAGCCTATCTGGGGGGCGTTGCCTGATGGCCCTGCTCGCGATCGAAAGAGTCAGCGTGTCCTACGGCAAGGTGGAGGCGGTGCGCAACGTCTCGCTGAAGGTCGAGGCCGGCGAGATCGTCACCGTGATCGGGCCGAACGGCGCCGGCAAGACGACGCTGCTGATGACCGCCATCGGCCTCCTGCCCTGCCGGGGCCGGATCCTTTTCAACGGCGAGGACGTCACCGCGCTCGATACCGAGCGCCGCGTCGAGCTGGGGTTCGGTCTCGTGCCGGAACGCCGCGAGCTGTTCGCGGACATGTCCGTCTACGACAACCTCCTGCTCGGCGCCTACAGCCGCCGGGACGGCATCGCCGCCGTCCGGCGTTCGATCGAGGAGGTGTTCGACCGTTTTCCTCGCCTCAGGGAACGCCGGAACCAGCACGCCGGGACGCTCTCGGGAGGGGAACGGCAGATGCTCGCCTTCGCGCGCGCGCTGATGAGCCGGCCGACGCTGCTGATGCTCGACGAGCCCAGTCTCGGCCTTGCGCCGCTGATCGTGAAGGAGATCTTCCGCATCATCCCGTTCCTGCGCGAGCTCGGCGTCTCGATCCTGCTGGTCGAACAGAATGCGCGCTCCGCGCTCGAGACGGCGACCTACGGCTATGTGATGGAAACCGGCGAGATCGTGCGCGAGGGCCCCGCCAGCGAGCTGATCCACGATCCGCAATTGATCGCGACCTATCTCGGCGGTCAGCAACCCGCGCCCTGAACGTGGCGTCAGGCGCATCATGCCGGGGAGGAACGATCGGCAGCGCTCGCCACTCACCCGGCCACAACCCGCTCCCGCGCGGGAGTCGTTCGCCGCGATGCGGCTTGCCGCGCCCTGCGCGGGGCGGGGGGATCGTTCCTTCCCCCGGCAGCGTCGGCGCATCCTCGCGATGAAAGCCCGGCGCAGCCGGACACGATCGCTTCTACGCCGGCGTGGGATTGTTAAAATCGCGTCCCATGGCGCGCAGCGACTCGAGTCGCAGCAGCGACCACAGACGCGCCGTCACCTCGCCGAACCGAGGATCGGCCACGACGGTCGAGTCCCGCGCGCGCGGCCATCCGGTCGCTACCACTTCGATAAACCGGCCGGGTCGCGCCGACATCACGCCGACCCGGTCGGCCAACATGGCCGCCTCGTCGAGCGCATGCGTGATGAGGACGACCGTTGCACCCGTTTCTCGCCATAGCCGCAGCAGTTCCTCTCCCATGAGCAGACGCGTCTGCTGGTCGAGGGCCGCGAACGGTTCGTCGAGCAGGATCAGGCGCGGACGCAGCACGAGCGTACGGGCGATGCAGACGCGCTGCCGCATGCCGCCCGAAAGCTGCGGCGGATGGTGGCGAGCGAAATCGGCAAGCCCCATGAATTCGAGCGCATATCGCACGCGCGCGTCGATCTCCGCGCGATCGAGCCCGGTCTCCTTCAGGCCGAACGCGACGTTCTCGTAGACTGACAGCCATGGAAAGCTCGCGTCCTCCTGGAAGACGACGCCGACGCCGTCCGGGACCGTGCCGCTGACTCGTTTTCCCTCGAAAATGACTTCGCCCTCGCTCGGGGCGAGCAGCCCGGCAACGATGTCCATCAGCGTGGATTTGCCGCAGCCGGACGGGCCGATGATGGCGAAGAATTCGCCGGCGTTGATGTCGAGATCGACGCCTTGCAGGGCCCACACGGGCTCCCGCGCGGCGGCGAGGAAAACCCGGCTGATGCCGCGCAACGACAGGACGGCATGTATTGGCTGGGAAGATTCCGGCAAGCGCTCAACCTTTCAAGCGGTGAACCACTGCCAGGAGCACGGAACTTCCCGTGCCGGCAAACAGAAAGAGCAGCAGGATGACGGCCATCACCGTCGGCATATCATCCACGCCGATCGACGCCATGAGCAGATGGCCGAGTCCACGGGTCGAGGCGAACATTTCGCCGACCAGCACGCCGAGCAGTGCCAGCGCAAAGCAGATCCGCAAAGCCGCCACGATCTCCGGCATGACGGCCGGCAACAGGATCCGCCGCACATAGCTCCATCGCTTCAGGCGCATCGCCCGTGCGGCCTTGCCGTAGATTGGCCTGAGCGAGCGGACGCCCCCGGCGGTCATGATTGCGACGGTCGGCAAGCCGTGCAAGACGCCAAAGGCGATCTTGGCGGCGTCTCCCAGGCCGAAAAGCAGCAGGATGATCGGATAAAGCGTGACCTTCGGGATCGCGACCAATACATGCAGCCAGGGTTCGAATGTCTCGCCCAACACGCGCGACGACCCGAACATCAGGCCAAGCCCCACGCCGCCGCCCATGGCGAGACCGAGCGCAATGGCATAGGCCTCGCCCGTTGCGCGCAAGTCCCGGAGAAAACCAGGTTTTGCCAACAGGGCGACGAGACGCGTGGCCGTCTGCACCGGAGCAGGCAAGACACGCATGCCGAGCGCGATCGATACGGCTTCCCAGATGATGAGGAGACCGAAGCTCAGGAGAGCAATGTCGGCGATGCGGCGAGTGCGAGCGAGCGTCATGGGCCGCCTTCCGCCACGCGGCCGCGAAAGCGACGCAGCCCGCCATTGATCAGCACGACGAGCAGCGCAAGCGCCAGCACGAGCCCGTACATGCGTTCGGTCTGAAAGGTATTGTAGGCGTCTACGATGGCATGGCCGACGCCGTGCGACGCGAGCAGAAACTCGCTGGCGATCACCGCCACAAAGGCATAGCCGACGCTCAGCGCTATTCCACCGAGGATTTCCGGCGCGCAGGCAGGAATGAGAACGCGCCAGGCCGCCTTGAACGGGTTGAGGCGGTGGACGCGCGCCACCTTGTGGAAAACATGCGGCACACGATCGAGGCCGGTCAGCGTCGCCACGACGACGCTCATCGTGGCGTACATGACGCCGGTGGCGATGATCGGCCGTGCGCCCACGCCGAGCACCACCACGAAGACCGGATAAAGCGCAAACAGCGGCAACGCGTAGTAGCTCGCAATGAACGGTTCGAACGCGCGGCGCAGGCGCGGCGTCGCATGCAGGAACAGTCCTGTGAGAATGCCCAGCAGGGAGGCCAGTGCGGTCGCGGTGACCACTTCGCCCAGGGTCAAGCCGAAGTCCGCAAGCGTGGCGGGCTCACGCAGCGCGACGATCATGGCCTTGAGCATCGCGCTCGGCGCGACCAGCGTCGTCGGGCGCACCCAGCCGGCGTGGCAGACGGCTTCCAGCAGGGCGATGCAGGCGAGGAGAGCAACGACGCTATAGGCGTGCGTCCGCCGCGGGGTGTAAGCCGTTTGTGCCAAATTCGCTCACTGCAGATGCGCGGCCCCTTCCGGAAGGAACCTCTGATCGGACATGGCCTTCAAATCGACCGGTCCTTTCGCCTCGCCGGTAAGCTGCAGCACCTCCTCAAGCGTGCCGATCGCCTGCGGATCGAAGCCGCCGTCCGACCAATATCTCACTTTGGCGAGGCGCTCCACCGCCCGTTCGACCACCGCGCGATCCACCCCTACCATGCGCTTGGCGGCAAGATCCGCTGCCTCCTTCGGATGCGCATAGATATAGTCGACCGCCTCCTTGTGGGCCGCCATGATGGCGCGCAGCTTTTCCGGCTGCTTGTCAATCATGTCCTCAGTGGCGACGAGAAAAAGCGTGGTCACACGCGGCACGGCGTCGGACACGCGCGCAAGTACGCGATACTTGCCCTGGTCACGGCTGAACAACGGCTCGTATTCATAGGTCGCGTCGAGCGCACCCTTGTCGAGGGCCGCGAGTCCCGCACCGGTGCCGACCGGCACCGGCGTGACGTCCGAATAATCGAGACCGTTTTTCTTGAGCAGCAACTGCCCCAATACATAGGTGAGAGCGCCCGGCGTCGTCGTGCCGAATTTCTTGCCCTTGATGTCCTTGATCGATGCGAGCGACGAATCCTTGCGCACGATCCACAGGATGTCGGCCACACTGTCGGATCCGACTCCCACGATCTTGACCGGCAGGCCCGATTTGATGGCGGTGACGGTCGCACCCGCCGCGGATTCGCCGAAACCGAGACCGCCCGCCAGCATATTTCGGATGGTGGTCCCGCCGCCCTGCGAGGAGATCACATCATCGACGTCGACTCCGTGCTTCTGAAATAGCTTTTGCTCGAGCGCGACCGCCCACGGCACGCTTGGCATGACCTCGCCAAAATGCGAGAGGTGGATCGCCTCCGCACGCGCCGTTCCGGCGAGCAGCACGAGGCTGAACAGGCTACCGAGAAGTACGTTTTTCATGTCGTCGTCCTCCCTCTCTGCTTTTCATCCGCGTGTCGCGGGCACGTTTGTTGACGCAGGATCACGTCATGCGTCGCCCCATATCTCGTGCGCGAGTTCGACCACGAGCCGCAGCTTGCGTTCCTGCACGCCCGGCGAGATCGGATTGCCCGTCTCGATGCCGGCAAAGCCGCATTGCGGGCTTATCGCGAGTCGATCGATATCGACATAGCGCGCCGCCTCGTCGATGCGCCGCCTGAGGTCATCCCGCCGTTCCAGTTCGGCGGTTTTTGTGGAGACGAGGCCGAGCACGACGGTCTTGTGCCGCGGGACGAAACGCAGCGGTGCGAAGCTGCCCGCGCGAGGTGAATCGTATTCCAGCAGATAGAAGCTGATGGCGAGTTCGTTGAACAAGCGTTCGGCGATCGATTCATAGCCGCCTTCGGCGTGCCATCGGCCGCCGCGATTGCCCCGGCACAGGTGCATGCCGATGTGCAGGGTGCGCGGGGCGTTCGCGAGCACGCGGTTGGTAATCGCGATATATTTGTCGATGAGCGCGAGGGGATCGTCGCCCCGCGCTTTCAGCCAAGCCAGAATTTCGGCATCGCCGAACTTGGCGAAGGCCGTCTCGTCGATCTGGATGTAGCGGCAGCCCGCCTTAGCGAGCGCCTCGAGCTCGCGATCGAAAGCGGTGACGATGTCCTCCCAGAAGTGATCGATGTCGGTATAGGCGCGGGCGAGGACGGCGGCGTCGCCGCCGCGGAAGTGCAGCGCGCAAGGGCCGGGGATCGTGATCTTGGGAAGGAGATCGGTATTGGCCGCGATAAACTTGAAGTCTTCGACGTGGATCGGGGCCGCCCAATGCACGCGGCTGTTGATCAGCGCGACCGGTTGCACCGCGCGCCGGGGGGCCGTGCCGCCGTCGGCATTTTCGCCGCCTGTCGTATCGATGCTGATATCGCCGAGCTGACGGTAGAAGAAGCTGTGATAGGAGCGTCGACGGAATTCGCCGTCCGTCGCGAATTTGAAACCGATGCGCTTTTGCAAGGCGAGCGCATCCTTGATGGCGTGGTTCTCGGCCGCCGCCAGGGCAGCCTGATCGATCTCGCCCCGGACGAAGCGCGCGCGCAGTTCGAGCAACTCCGGCGGGCGCAGGAGGCTGCCGATATGTTCGGCGCGAAAAGGAGGGTTGATGCGAGCGAGCATGGCCCTCGGTGGGGAACAGGCCCTCCGCAACGCGCGGTCTGCTCCTTCTGCGCGGCCCGCGCGGGTGAGCGCCCTGGACGATAAGCAGACGATATCGTCGGACGATTTTTCTTGTCAATGCCGCTGCGGAGGCTCATGGTCGGAGGCGCGCGAAGAGACAACCGACGGTCCGCGCGACGCCGGGCTGTCCCCCTCGCCGCCTATCGCAGAGAAACGGACAGCGCTGCCCATGCCGAGTGCGATTTTTGATCTTGAACGACGGCGTCTGGTTTCGCTCGGCGCACGACGCGAGGAGAGCACGCTTTCGGCGGTCGAGCGCGCCATCCTCTTCGTGAAGGAGGCCATCCGGCGCGGCCATTTGGTGCCCGGCCAAAGGC
>Ga0070740_10001955_pt1 | contig 26063 bp, 26 predicted proteins | sample Coa_R2_FD_67286 | JGI IMG/M metagenome (GOLD analysis project Ga0070740, IMG submission 67286) | Surface soil microbial communities from Centralia Pennsylvania, which are recovering from an underground coalmine fire - Coalmine... | ecosystem: Environmental > Terrestrial > Soil > Unclassified ...
CAAAAACATCAACTTCGCCACAGATGATTAATGATGCCTTAACGTTAATAAAATCCCTTAATCCAAAACCAGGATTATTATTCTCAAATGTAAACCATACCAGTATTGAACCAGAGTTATACGTTAAAAAAATTAAATCCGCGTGGAGAGTATTCTTATCGGAAAGCATATTGACCAACATCAAAATTAATAATCAATACCATGAATTAATCAAAAAAAATAAAAGTCATGACTCATATACAGGCTTAAACAAGGAATTGCAGGAAGCAAAATGGCTATTAAGCGGATTGAAGCGGCGCAATGAAACACTGCTTAATGTAGCCACCCATATCATGAAGATGCAAAAAGATTTTCTTGAGTACGGACAGTCTTTTATGAAACCAATGAATATTATTGATGTATCGCAGGCACTTGATCTGCATGAATCGACTGTCTCCCGAGTTACATCGGGTAAATTTATTGCGACTCCGAGAGGCACATTTGAATTAAAGTATTTTTTCCCCAGCTATGTGCTTACTGAAAATGGGAATGCATGCTCTGATACCGCGGTGAAGGAAATGATAAAAGAGATCATCGATCAAGAGACAAGTGATCATGTATTCAGTGACAGCGAAATCGCAAATTTACTCAAGCAAAAAGGAATTAACATTGCCCGGAGGACAGTTGCTAAATATCGTGACGCAATGAAAATATTACCCTCATACCAACGGACACATACTAAGGAACGCCCAACTCACAATGCCTCATAAAAAAGCAGGATAAATCATGCAAAGATTAAATTATCTGAATAGATCAGACCTTCCCATACATGAACTGATACAAAATTCCACTTGGTTCGATGATGTAAACCCTCATTACCTGGAAAAGTTAATTCCTTTTTTTCAACCATATTCAGCGCCTACCGGGACCATTATTCTAAAGGAAGGAGAACCCACTAACTATTTCTGCCTTATATGCACCGGCATTGTTGATGTTGTCAAGGAGAGCAGTTCCGGCAAACTAAAAAAACTGAAAACCCTTGGTCCTGACAAAATCGTTGGCGAAATGGCGTTTTTTGATCGCGGCCCTTCTTCAACCAGTGTGATTGCCAAAACGCCCGCCGTCCTGCTGGTCATGGATTATGATTCATTCGAGTCTCTGAGTGCAAACTCTCCCTATATCGCACTGAATATAACAATTAAACTGATTAGAACGATCAGTTTTCGCCTGCGCGAGACAAGTGGTAAATTGATTGACCTGATTTGACCCTCAGCATAGATTAACAAATGTCAACAACTTTCTGTCCATAGCGATCATAATATGCTAGAATGATTATGATTTAACATCAGAAAATCTTTCGCTCAATACACTACAGGGATACTTTTATAGGACATGCTTATGAGCAAGACTGATTCTCATTTAAACATCCTATTAATTTCTGGCGAAAAAAATGTCTATGATTACCTAAAGCAATTATTAACAACCGCAAAAGGCTTTGCATTTGAACTAGCTCATATCCATGATCCAGCTGCTCCGTTCAATTTTATCAATCAAAAAATTGATACCATAATCTTAGACCTCAATCTATTTTACGGTATAGACTTGAAATCATTAAGTCAGCTTCGTGCCAACTTTCCTGATGTACCCGTCATTGTTATTTCAACTGATCGAAATCCAGATCAGGTTGCTTACGCGATCAAAACCGGCGCACAGGATTTCTTATTACTCTCTGCACTGGATAATGAATCATTGCCGCATGCCATTATTAGCGCCATCACACGTATGAACATAGCTAGGAATGAGTCGATCAATTCCGACAAATCCGATTTTGCACAAATTGTCAATGATGCTCCCGTCGCTATTGCCATTCTTGACAGCCATGAAATTATTTATTCAAATAACAAACTTGGCGAAATTCTGGGCGTAAGTAATTCCGCTAATCTGATTAATAAATCATTTATGCATCATATTCACCCTAGTTATCTGCAATTTTTTAACGAATGGGTATCCAGAATTCAGAGACCAGATTCAGATCAAAAGCCCATTCATATTATTCTTTTGAAGCATGACAATTATCCCGTCAATGTCGAAATAGCTGGCAAGCATATCGAATATAAAAGTAAATCTGCATTATTAATGCTAATATCCGACATTACTGAAAGAAAACAGATTGAAACCGATACACTATATGCGGCGAAAAATAATTCGCTCGCCAACATTATCGATAATCAAATCATGCATAATTATATCGATAACGCAATCCTTGCTTCACAACGTAACAAAACACATTTTGCCATCATGTGCCTTGATCTTGATCATCTTAAAGTAATCAATGAAACATACGGACGTCGTGTCGGCGATTTATTACTGCAATCAATATTGCAACGACTTAAAAAGGTTGCCAGACAGACAGATACAGTTTTATCACTGGGAGGCAACCATTTTATTGTCGCCATGAATGATATTGATAACATCAATGTTATTCCGAACCACGCACAGCATATATTAACTTCCCTGACACAGCCGTTCATGATCAATTCACATCACATCGAGGCCTCATTTACAGCAGGAATCAGTATCTATCCTGAAAATGGGACAGATGCCAATACCCTGATTAAAAACGCTGACTTGGCACACTATAAAGCCAAACAACGCGGTCAAAATACATATATGATTTTCACACCATCCATGGCTCACCATGCCAAATTGCGCGAGGAATTATTGTATGATTTAAAAGGCGCCATTCGTAACAATGAATTTCTGCTGTTTTATCAACCAATCATTAACAGCCATACAGGCAAGATTGCCCGGCTGGAAGCTTTGCTGCGATGGTTCAGGCATAGTAAGGAAATACTATTACCTGGAGATTTTCTTACTCTGGCAGAAGAAACAGGTTTGATTTTTGATATTAATGAATGGGTGATACGTGAAGCCTGCAAACAAGATCTTTTCTGGCAGGCAAAAGGTCTCAAACCCGTTCCAATATCAATCAATCTTTCCTTGAGTCACTTTCATCTCAATTCAAAGTTATTGCACACAATTACAGACATCATGACTGAATCATCACTACCCCCTGATTGTCTTGAATTTGAAATGAGCGAGAATGTCACTGTACTGGATGTTGGATTGGACATTATTTCCGCGCTCAAGCGTCTTAATATCAAGCTGACAATCGATGATTTTGGCGCAAACTTTTTTTCACTAAATGAATTAATGCGTTATCATATCGACAATATTAAAATCGACAGATCATTAATCAGTTCGACGCCTGACGACTCTGATAAATGCGCTATCGTTTCTGCAATCATCGCCATGGCTGCAAAATTGAACATCAATGTATTCGCGGAAGGCATCGAAAATCAGAAACAATTATCATTTTTAAACGATGCTGGCTGTCAATATGTGCAAGGCAATTATTTATGTCCACCATTATCGGCCGAACAATTATTCATGCTGTTAAAACAAGATACATCCTTTCCATTTACGCCAGCTGATACGGAAACCACGTAAGAAAATATGTGGCTTTCACAGACGGCTGCTTTCGCTTCCGAACCCATAGGCATACCCGCCAACATCCATGCTATTGTCCAAATTAGCCTTAATCTGATCACTTAATGCTTTTGCGTGATCGCCAATGAATTGCACACCTACTCCAGGATATATTTGATATAGTGCATTTTTTGGCGTTATCCACACCACTCTGCCTTCAATGTCTTTAATGCGAATATTCCCATGAAGTTGCAAATCGACAATGACAGCCTCTCCAAGAGCAAAACTCTCGTTGGTTGGTATAAATAATCCGCCATTTTTAATAAAAGGCATAAAAGAAAGATTTAATTCCAATTGACTGGGTATGACATAACTCAGCGTTTTTGCATTTCGCATATGTTCACCTTATGAAGGCCAGCAAGCGGGCGGTGTTTGTGTAGCTGTTCCATTGCTGACAGTCAGCGTCAAGGAAGCACAGGATGTGCTGCCCTCGGAATCATTTGCCTGGTTGCCTTGTGCCGAAGCAGTAATTGAATAACTACTTGCTCCCACATTCGATATAGCAAGTGAATAATATCCTTGAGGTGAGGTTGATGAGCCACCTATTTGAGCAATACTTCCATATTGCGCGTTATTGGATCGATAGCGTTCCTCTGCTAATTGCAATGTCAGTATGGCATTGATCCCATCTGACCGCCGGCTTTTCAAAATAAACGACTTATATAACGAAACTGAAATGACAGCTAAAATCCCAATGACGACGATGACTATAAGTAGTTCTATCAGGGTAAAACCATACTCATGATTAGTCGGCTTCATATTTTATCTTCTCAAATTGTTGTGCCAAGCTTGAAGATAGGCATATACATGGCAATTACAAAGCAGCCTATGATTACCCCCAGAATGACAATAATCAAAGGTTCCAGGATCGTACTTAAATTATCAGCAATGCTGTCAACTTCTTCTTCATAATAACTGGCGATATTATTTAACATATCTGCCAGCGCACCGGATGCTTCACCAACTGACACCATCTGAATTACCATGTTTGGAAACAGCCTGGTTGAGTCCATGGATACCGCAAGCTGGTGGCCGCTAACGATATCTTCACAAATTTTCATTACACCTTTGCTATAAACACTATTGCCCATGATATTTACCATTGATTTCATTGACTCAACAATAGGCAGCCCAGCATCCAGCGTAATAGCAAGTGTGCGGGTAAAACGAGCAATAATCGCTTTTTTCATAATGGGACCGATAATGAAGATTCTCAGTATGACCTTGTCGAAAGCTTCGGAAAATGATTCATTCTTCGCGTTCAGATACCTCACACCATAGATTCCACCAATCAGCGTTAAAAGTATTACCCACCAATAAACGCGGACAAAATCAGACAAATGCATCACCATGCGCGTGAAATAGGGAAGCTGCATTCCAGCATTTTGAAACATAGATTGAAATTGCGGTACAACAAATAACAGCAATATCAAACTGACGGCAAGCGCAACCAAAATGATCGTCACTGGATATATCAGGGCGTTCCTGATCTTGGCTTTGATTCTTTCAATTTTTTCCAGATATTTTGTCAATCGGCCCAAAACCTTATCTAGTGTCGCCGATTTCTCGCCTGCCCTGGCTAAATTGACATATAGCTCGCTAAAACATTCAGGAAATTGACTGAGAGAATCAGCAAGCGTTGTTCCCGACGAAACACTACTCCGTAATGAGACAACGACTGAACGCATCAATGCATTCTCTTGATCACGCGCGATTACATCGAGCGCCTGTAGAATGGGCATGCCTGCAGCCAGCATGGTAGAAAGGTAACGAGTGAAAAGGACAATTTCCTTGTTCTTGACTGTTTGCCGGCGAAATCCCATTGAAAAAGCACGCCTTGGTTCAATACTAATAACTTCAATTTCCATGCTTTTCAGTTCATTTTCCGCACTTCGGATATCGACCGCCTGAATCACGCCACGCATACGAGCACCCTGCTTGTTCATGCCCGTCCATTGAAATGCCTGAATATTGCCTGCCATAGTCATTCCTGTTTACTTAAACGTTCGATTCAGCTCAGCAAGTGAAGTTATTCCCTTCTTCACCTTATCCAACCCGTCTTCACGCAAACTTGGTATCTGTTCCTTTTTGGCTTGCTCATTGATATCTATGGCGTTTGCGCCACGCATGATCAGATACCGCATTTCATCAGATATTGGCATGACTTCAAAAATGCCGCTGCGGCCACTATAGCCATGTATGCACCGCTCGCATTCACCTGCCTTGTACAGCTGGAATGTGCCAATTTCATCCTTGCGAAACCCTTCCTTCAACAAAATATCTTCCGGTAATTCATCTTTTTGCTTGCAAAAGTTGCATAAAACCCTGAGCAATCGTTGCGCAATAACAAGTATCAAAGCACTTGCCAGATTATACGGCTCAATTCCCATATACAGCAGCCTGGCTATGGTTTCTGGTCCACTGTTGGTATGTAAGGTCGATAATACAAGATGCCCGGTTTGAGAAGCCTGAATACTGATTTGTGCGGTTTCCAGATCGCGGATTTCACCTACCATGATAATATCAGGATCCTGACGCAAAAAGGCGCGCAACGCTGTCGCGAAATTCAAGCCAATTTTCGGGTTGACATGCACCTGATTAATCCCATGCAGAGGAATTTCAACAGGATCCTCTACCGTCATGATATTGTCTTCGGTTGAATTCAGATAATTTAATGCTGAATAGAGCGTTACAGTCTTACCGCTGCCGGTAGGACCGGTTACCAATATAATCCCTTGCGTATGACTTAATCCCTTGATGAGATTATCTTTCTGAAACTTGTTCATTCCCAGCTCATCCAGATTATGAAAAATCTGGGTAGGATCCAAAAGTCTTAAAACAATTTTTTCGCCATAAAGTGTGGGACATACACTCACGCGAAAATCAATCGTCTTAAACTTTGAGAGAGTCATTTTAAACCGGCCATCCTGGGGAACCCTGTGTTCGGTAATATCCAAATTAGACATGATCTTGATTCGCGCCAGCAAATAATTGGCTAACTTGATGGGAGGCGAAGCGATTGGATAAAGAACACCGTTCAGCCGGTACCTGATACGATAATCCTTGTCATACCTTTCGAAATGAATATCCGATGCCCCTTTTTCAATTGCATCAATAATAATTTTATTAACGTAATTGACGACTGGCGCACTCTCGACATCATAAGTAACGACATCGGAGATTTCTTCTTTATAAGGTTCGGAACTAATACTTTCTTCTGCTTTGGTGGCAGGACCACTGATTTCTGAAATAATGATGGTATTTAACAGGCTATCAATAATTTGTGTTAATTTAGTGCCTTCCGTTATCAACAGCCGGATGTCATAGCCCGTTAAAAACTTCACATCATAAAGATTTTCGATTGTCGGATCCGTGACCGCCAGATAAAGAAACCCATTTTTTTCGAATAACGGCAGCGCCTGTCGTTTTCGTACAATTTGCATATTCAAGAATTCGTTGGGAATGAGATCGAAATTGAATGTCGTGACATCGCATAAGGGCAACCCGTAGTACTCAGAAGCTGCCTTAGCAACCAGAGGTGCTTCAATCAGTTTTTCTTTTACCAGGTAATCAATATAGGATGTTTTCTCTTGTGTCGCCTTCTTGAGAGCGTCAAGTCCTGCCTCCTTGTCCAACAACTTATTTTCCGACAGGTAATAAGCAAAACCACTCAGTGAGCTTTTGGATGACATGTTTTCCATCAAGGTCTGCCTGTCTGTAAATTAGATGCTCATCCACATCAGTCTTTCAATAGCTCCATCACAAAGAGAAACAGACAATACCCCATCGAAGGTATTGTCTGAATGAATAAATTGTTTCAATAGCAAGCCATGACTACTGTCTGTCAAATTAGCACAATCCGGCAGCCTGACAACTTCCTGACACACCCCAGATTAACACACCATTGGTAGGCGTTGGCGTTAGAACGTAAGTATAGGCTGTACCACCGAAATTGGTCGTCGCCGATGTTCCAGTTACGACCCCGCCACTTCCCACTGTAACGGAAGCCACATTGCCGGAAGCTCCAGCTGCAGCAGGGATCCCCTGTGAACCAGGCGTGCCGCAATTGGTAAGACTGCCGCCATTTTGTTGAAAGCAGGCTTCAACAGCAAGTTTGTATGGAGCAGTTGCCTGTATGACTTCAGAAAAATATGCTTTTTTGGTGTACGACAAATAGGTAGGAACAGCGATGGCTGCCAGAATACCTATGATTGCCACCACGATTAACAATTCAATCAGTGTGAAACCGCCATATTTACGCTTCATGCTTTGCATATCTATCAACTCCTATGATATTTCTCGCTGTTAAACTTACCCGGAACAAATATTCTCTTCCTAAATTATATCATTGACAAAATAATACACCATCATAATGTTAGTATTTTTCAAATAGCTCTCGCTGGAATCCACTTTCATGGGCTGAATCCAGGCTGGTTATTTTTTTGACCACCAGCTCATGCATCGACTGTTCCATGGTACACATCCCCATCAAACTACTGGTCTGAATGACAGAGTACATTTGTGCAATTTTGTCTTCCCGTATCAGGTTACGTATCGCCGGTGTACCGAGCATGATTTCAAATGCCGCCACTCTGCCGCCATTTATTCTCTTCACTAATGTCTGACATATCACTGCCTGTAATGATTCAGAGATCAAATTTCGAATGATATTCTTTTCTCCGGCAGGGAAAGCATCAACAACGCGGCTCACGGCACGCGGCGCCGAACTGGTATGCAGCGTCGCCATGACCAGATGGCCAGTCTCTGCGGCGGTAAGCGCCAGACGAATAGTTTCCAGATCACGCATTTCACCAACCAGTATCACGTCAGGATCCTCTCGCAGGGCTGAACGCAAGGCAGTTGAGAATGAAGCTGAATCACGAAAAATTTGTCGTTGATGGATAAGACTTTTTTTGCTTTCATGAACAAATTCAATGGGATCTTCAATGGTGATAATATGGCTATTATGCTGTGTGTTAATATAATCTATCATGGCCGCGAGGGTCGTACTTTTACCGCACCCTGTCGGCCCGGTTACCAGAATTAACCCGGCTGACAATTCAAGCAATTCTTTCAATACCGGGGGCGTACCAATACTATCAAGCGTGGGTATGGTCGAGGGAATGACGCGAAAAACCGCAGAAACACCATTAAGCTCATGAAATGCATTGACTCGAAATGATCCAATATTTGGCAGGACGAAAGCAAAATCAAGTTCAAGTGATGATTCCAAAATGTTTTGCTTTTCTTTATCCATTGCGCTAAAAACCAGCTGTTTAACCTTGTCAGCATCAAGCTTGGGTAAACTGTTTAACGAAAGGAGGTCTCCATCGACACGCAGAATGGGAAACTGCCCAGGTGACAGATGCAAATCCGAAGCTTTCTGTTCTATGCCATACTCAAGTAAACTGTGTAAATCCATTGTTTAAAATTCCTGAAAAATTCATACCCTATTTGATCTGATGTTGTTTATGCTCCCAGCTTGGCATCGATCTTTTGCTCCAGTAAATACGACCGCATTGTTGGAGTAGCTTGCTTCAGATACTGATTCAGATGTTCTCGGGCTTTTTTGTAATTACCCAGCTTGTAATTCAGTTCAGCCAACTCTATCAATGAAGCGGAACGGCCTGGATCCTCTGCCAATGCCTTTTCAAAATAGGCTAGCGCTTGTGCATTGTTGGGAACTTTCAACGAGCACAAACCCGCATTTTCATAGGCAGCGGCCACATCCAGGTATTTTGGATCTTGCGCTGCTTTTAAAAAATGACTGACAGCACCTTGATAATCTCCGGATCTGCACAAGAATGTTCCATAATTATTGAGCACATCACCACGTTCCGGGGCCAGCTCAACAGACTTTAGATAATATTTTTTTGCCTGCTCCCGATTGCCAGAAGATTCAAGAAAATATCCCATTGAATACCAGGATTCAGGAATATTGGGTGCCAAGTCAAGTGCCAGTAGAAATTTCTGTTTGGCGCGTTGAATATCATGTCTTTCCAGATAAGCAATACCCAGCTGATCATTAATTTTTGCCGCAGTAATTTTTTTTTCTTCTTCAGCACTGGATTGGGCTGTTTGACATGCTGCCAGACAACTCATGATGCCTATAATAAGCAGCATTCTGGAGATTCTAAACATTTATTAATCTCCCTTGTAAGCAAATTCTCTTGCGTGTTGCTTGATAATTTTCGGGGTCAAAAATATCAATAATTCCTGCTTTTCATTCTTGATCCCGCGATGCTTGAATAAGCCGCCAACAATAGGCAATGAACTGAAAAATGGAACCCTGTCAAAGGTATTGGATTTTGTTAACTTGTAGACGCCGCCAATGACTACAGTTTCGTTATCGTTAAGCACGACATAAGACTGCACTTCCTGGGTATTAATGGTTGGCGGCCCAAATACCGCTGGTGTCGTTGTCGCGGATGTGGTTGTGGTTGTCGTCGTTCCCGATGTATTCGGTACCTGGGCAACCAACAGCTGTTGGCCGCGTGTATTCTGGGTTGCCTTTAGCTTTAATATTATTTTATCGTCCGGCGTGATTTGCGGTACGATTTCCAGGCTCAAGACTGCGTTTTTAAATTCAACCGAGGTTGCACCACTTGATGTAGCCTGTTCATACGGTATTTCCTCACCTGTCTGTATCAATGCCTTTTGCTGGTTGGCAGTGACTACACGAGGTTTGGAAATGATTTGCGTATGTCCTTCTTCCTCAAGCGCTGATAATTCCAGATCCAGGAGTACCGGCCCAAGCCTCGCCAAGGCCAGTCCTATGCTTGCAGGCGTGGTCCCGGAAGATAACACGCTCGCTGGAATATCAAAATTAAGCCGTTGTTCCACGGGAACAACATTAGCAACATCAACGCCCTGGGCCAATTGGTTGGCTGCGTTCAGTGTACCAGAAAGGCTTCTCGTATTGCTAACACCAAATCTGACGCCTAATTGCGCCTCATAGGTAGTATCGATGTTCACAATTCGGGCTTCGATTGATACTTGCCTGATTGGGATATCCAGTCTGTGAATATATTTCCTGATTTCAGCAAGATTACTTCTTACATCACGAATGATGATAGTATTGGTTGGGCTGTTTATGGATACTTCACCGCGTGCTGTCAGCAACGACCCGGTTTCCGATTTTAATACCTTGGCAAGGTTAGCTGCGTCAGCATATTTGAGCGCAATGACGGCAGTGGACAATGGCGCAAGGTTTGCCATGTCTTGAGCAGCCTTGTATTCGCTCGCCTGTTTTTGAGCGATATCCTCAGATGTGCTAATAAAAAGAGCCATGCCAATTTGACGTGAAGCAAGTCCATGCGATCTCAAAATAATTTCAAGCGCTTGTCGCCAGGTGACATCTTTTAAATTGAGGGTCGTGTTACCAGTTACATCATCACTAATGATGAAATTCAAACCTGAATTCTTTGCGATCAGCTGCAGCAATGTCTTGATTGGTACATTTTGGAAATAAAAACTGATTCTGCCGTTCGTCGGCCGAAAATTTTGCTGTGCAGCATCGAATTGTGCAGTCGGAGCAGTCTCTTGCGCTGACGCTGCCGGTTCAGGATTTTTGGGTTGGCCTTGTGCCGTCTGAACCGCTTCATTGTCTGATGCAGATGGCTTAACCGCTTCAGGCGTTGCAACAATAGTCTGTGAATAGCCCAAGGGAGAAATAGATATCAGGATAATAGCGACTGAAATATATCCAAGTAACTTGTTCGCGTATCTTCGATATCGAAATAAATAATCATCCATCATCCGTGCTATTCCTTTAACTGCATTATTTGTTTCCGTTCTTCCGATTTCCCTGATTGAGTATATTTCTCAATTACTTCAATCTGTGTTGGATCAATTTTGCTGATTTTACCATAATTATTTCCAATAATATCCCCTTCTTTTGCTTCGTAAACCATATTATCAGGCGTCATGATATAGGCGTGGATTTGCCCATTCTGTTCCAGTGTTCCGACAAACTGCAGGGATTTCAGAGGATATGATTGCAAAGGATTCATTGCCGCTCCCGCTTGAACCGAAGCTGCGCCATTGATAGTGGGTGATGAATATTCTTCGGGCTGGTATCGGACAGGTTTGGGCAGTTGCAGAAATGAAGCTATGGACGTATTATGATTCTGTGATGCCGCATTCTTCAATTGCGCGATATATTCTCTCAATTCGCGCTCCTTGCTCTTTTCGCCGCAAGCAGATAACAGCAATGCTATAAAAACCATGCAACATAAAAAATATATTTTAGTGTCAGGCAGCAAGTTTTTTGTGTTCATATTATTTTCTATATATATCAATTGTAAGATCGGCCGACAAAATATCATCGGAATTTAACGGCTTTGAATTCGCAGATAAATCGACGATTTCCTTACTCAGAGTATATTTATCGATAATAATCATCTCCGGCATATTAGCGATTTGACTGATATAATTCGCAATCTCATCATAAGTTCCAGTCATGTCAATTTTGACTGAATTTTTATAATACATGCCATCCTTTACCTCATTACCCGGATCCAGGGTTTTGATTTTGATCTGATTATCCTCTCCATACTTCAGTATCTGGTCGAGCAGCCCTGGCAACCCCGTTTTGGAAATAATTTTCTGCTGCCATAGAGCCAGTGTATTTTTTAATTTGGGCAACTGAATGATTTCATTTTTCATGGTCGCCTGTTTGTTGATTAGGAGCATTAGTTGCTGTTTTAAATCACTTTCCTGCTCAATGCTGTTCCTGATTTGATAATTGTATGAAGATAAATCAAAAAAATATCCCAAGTAGACCACAAGCGAAAATACAAAAACCAGGATAAACGCTCTTGCCGGAAGAGGCCATTCATACATTTTATTAACGTCATAATCCAGCATGGATTCTTATTCCTTTAAACTGACATCCATTTCAAAATATTTCTTATTGCCTTCCTTTGATTTTTGCTCATTCATCAAGGTTAAAACTGGCTCGTTAAAATAGGATGATTTTGTCATTTCCTGCATGAACTGGGTTAATTCATCGTCTGTATTTGCTGTGCCCGCCAGGGTAACGGAGTTTCCATTTCTTTCGATCTTGCTTAACGATATCGAATTTGGCACCAGTTTTACCAGCTGATTAAACAGTTGTACTCCAATATAACTTTTTTTATATAAGTTAATAATGAATTGCAGCTGGTTCTCGATGGTGGCTTTCTCATTTTCCTTGCTGCTCATGTCATTTAATGAAGCCTGTTCCTTGTTGATTTCCACCTGCAGAACGTCATTTAATTTCAATTGATCACTTAACTGGTTACTGAGGTAGACATGCCAGAAAACAACAACAAAAATGGAAGCGGCCACGCAGGAAACCAGGGCGGCAGTAAACTGTGCCTTTTTGATTTGACGTTTGTGCTCCCGCCATGGCAACAGATTAATCTGAGTCATTTGGTCATCATCATCCTTTTGGTTAGTTCAGCTTGCTTAATGCAACGCCTAAACATAACATCATTGCTGAAGCATAGCGCTCCAGTTTAGCCTTATCGACATTCTCAGCCAGCTTCATGTCCTTGAACGGATTCGCCAGCACAATATCCTTGCCAACCTCTTGTTGTATATATTTATCCAGTCCGGTAATTTCCGCTGAACAATCGCCGGAAAGAAGAATTTTTTCTATTCGAACCGCAGGCCTGCTTGAATAAAAAAATTGCAGAGAATGCCTGATATGCAGCCCCAAAATCGATTTCAACATTTCCAATCGCTTGGCGTCATCAATACCGGCTTGATCATCAGTTGGCACATCATCTTTGCTTAGTTGCTTGAGATTATTGCCATCATAACCGAGCTCATGTGTGTAAATCAGCTTGCCGTCATGCATGACCAGCAAGTCGATGAGAGAATACCCTATATTCATCATCGCAATGGTAGAAAATTGCGGGAATTGCTTGCTCACCAGCCCAAGGGCTCTTTCCAGGGCAAAATAATTGATATCAACAATTTTAATATTCAATCCAGCCAGCCGCATGATTTCCAGATAAGGTTTAATTTGCTCTTTACGACAAGCGACCAGCAGCACTTCTGACTGGGAAGCATCCTGGGACGATGGTCCAACTATAGCGAAATCAAGATAGATATCGCCAATCAGATTCGGGAAAAGACGATTAGCTTCCACCCACACACGGGATTCAACCTCTTCCTGGTTCAAACGACTGTCAACCGTTATATTTTTTACGATAGCAGATGATCGGGGAATAGTAATAGCCACATTTTTTGTTATCAAATCTGAGGCATCGACCAGATTTCTCAGAATCGCACCAACCGCATGATAATCTTTCACCTCATTTTTAACCACCATGCCCTGCGGCAGTTTGACAATATTAAAATATTCTACCTGGTAGGTATTTTCGGCAGATTTTATTTTTAATAATTTGATGTAATTGGAGGTAATAGAGAGACCGATAACATTATGAGAATCTTCACGCGTCGCAATAGGCAAGAGCGCTGACAGGCGCTTCACGCCAGCTCTTATCCATCCGGCAAGCTGTTGTTTACTGGTTCCTTGTAACAAGCCGCACCTCGATTCGAAAAATGTAGCTTTTAAAATCCATAAATAACAATTATATAACTACATATTTTGTACTCCTATGCCGTAAAATATTCTAGAGGTAATTGATAACACATTCCAATTTAATGAATAAAATATCAATATTTGCTCTATAATTTAACAATAAATGAGCATTATTGGCGATGACCAAATAAATATCTTATGATGGATCAGAGCCAAGGGAGAATATGAGACTTGATAAGGATGCGCATTCGTGCCGGCTTTACGATGATAGAGTTATTGGTAGTACTCGTGATTGCAGGAATTCTGGCGATCACCGCAGTGCCTTCCTTTGTTTCTTACCTACAAACCAATCGCCTTCAAGGCGTCACTAACAGTTTATATTACTCCCTGCAATATGCACGCACCGAAGCCATCAGGAGGAATGCTACCATCTACGTATCATTTCAGACAGGTTCAAACTGGTGTTATGGAATCAATACCTCAGCAACGTGCAACTGCAGTGTATCGAATAGCTGCATTCTGGGCAGCACATCAGCTCCTAACGCCGGTCAGGTAACGCTTTCTGCCACGGGACTAACTAACAATTCCATACACTTTGAACCATCGCATGGCGCAGCCGGTTCAAGCAGCACGATTACCTTCACCAATCCTCAAGGCATTAGTATGGGCATCGATATTGGTATAATGGGTAATCTGTATGTTTGTTCATCACAAGTTGCAGGTTACAACGCATGTTAATGAAAATGAAATCAACCCCGATGGCCGGGTTTTCTCTCGTCGAAATGCTGGTTGCATTAGTGATCAACGTGATACTCATCTTTGCGTTAGTGACGGTTTTTTCCTCCAATATTGGTCATTACAATAAGGTTTCGGGTTCCGATGTGTTAATGCAGCAGTTGGAATCCGCGCTGCAGTTGATGACGACAGATATCAGACGCGCTGGTTACTGGAGTAATGCCAGCAATGATATTGGTACCGGTCAAAACAACAATCCCTTTATGGCCTCAGGGACTGATATCAGTGTCAATGGCGCTAATAACTGTATTTTATTTACATACGATCATAATGGGACTGGCACGCTGCCAAGTATCAGCGGCACCAGCGAAGATGACCGGTATGGCTACCGACTGAATGGACAGACCTTGCAGACACGGCCATTTGGTGCGTCATTTAGCTGCGGCGCACCGGCCAGCGCCTGGGAAAATGTCACCAATCCTGCCATTGTGCAAATTTCCAATCTTGTATTTACCCTGACAACCACCACCACACCGGTTGGGGCGACATCCAACAGGATAATATTAAGAAGTGTTGATATCAGTATCACTGGTCAACTGGCAACCGACTCTACCGTTTCGAAAACACTTACCCAGCATGTGAGGATACAAAATGATAAATACGTTCCGTAATCCTGAAGACAAAAATCGTCCTTGTCATGTTGCAGAGCCAGTGAAAAAACAGCTGGGCGCAGCAGCGTTGATACTGACAACGATACTCATGGTCGCCGCAGTACTCATCATGATCTACGCAGCCAATTTCAGCATGCTGCAGCAAAAATCCTCTACTAACCAAAAAAGTAATAATCAGGCATTCGAAGCCGCACAAGCAGGACTGCAATTCGGGCTGGTTTATCTGACAAAAAATGCCTCTGCCATTATCGCAACCAAAAGCGGCGGCTTTATTAATTACGGACCAAGTGACACCAATCTCACCAATGTAACGCTTGCGAATGGCAGCAAATTTTCGGTTGTTTATACCAACCCCACTGCAAACAATTATGACCTGATCCAGATTACTTCAACAGGAACAGCGTCCGATGGAACCGGAACCCATACCGTACAGGAGCTGGCACAATCAGTAAGTGGTGCCTCTCTCCCGGGCACGATCACAACCCGGTCCAACGTCGTTGCCAGTGGTAATGTAAGCGTCACCGGAAATTATGCAGTGGATGCAGGCGGCTCGATTTCAACCAGCGGTCATGTGAATTTTTCGAGCACCAATCCCAATGATACGAATTTAACGAACATGTCTGCAGATGACTTGTTTACCGCTATCACAGGCGTCAGTAAAATCACCATGCAAGCACAAAGTACCTATTACCCAAATTCCAGTGGTGTGAACTATAGCAACCTGTCCGGAAATGTCTGGATCAATTCCAGCGTTTCACTGGCTGGCAATACAACCGTTGGCTCAGCAGCAAATCCTGTGCTGCTGGTGGTCAATGGCAATTTTAGCGGATCTGGTACTGTAGCCTTCTATGGACTTTTGTATGTCACAGGAACAACGTCATTGTCAGGCACGTTTGACCTCCATGGCGGACTGATATCCGAGGGTCAAATTACCATGTCTGGCACAGCAGCGACATATGATTCAGGTATTTTAAAGAAAGTCTTAACCGGCACGGGAACCTACGCCAAAGTCCCGGGCAGCTGGAAGGATTTTTGATATGAATACCAGACGTGCTCAACGTCAACAAGGACAGGGATTGATTGAATCGCTGGTTATTGTTCTGTTGGTCGCCATCGGTGTGGTCGCGATCCTCAATTTTCAGCATTATCTTTCCTACAGCACCAACACGACACAGCAGCAAAGCGATGCGATTACGCTAGCGAACAGTCAAATCGAAACATTAAGTGATTTTCAGGTTTTGAAAAACACGTCCGGTTACACTTCCTACGAAGGTATTGTATCCGGATCAAGAAATGCAACTGTCGGTAATACGACTTTTACAATCAACTGGACTGTGACGACTAACACGAATCCGAATTATAAAACCGTTAACGTTACCGTATCCTGGACAGACAGATATAGCGGTGCGCAATCCATCAACCTGGTTTCAGATATTGCCGGTGTTGATCCAGGCATGCCCGCATCATTTATGTCGAGTAGCAGCTGAACTGAATGTGTAATCAACAACAAGAGTTGATTTGGAGGAGAATCAGATGAGATATTTATTCACTGTTTTATTATTCTGCGTGCCTGTTATTTGCAGCGCAGATATTTACAAACAAGTTGATCAAAATGGAAATGTCACGTATTCGGATACGCCGCTAGGCAATAATTCAGTTAAAATCGCCGCGCCCGATGTGAATACAGTCCCCTCCACTACCACGCAGCCAGCACTGCCGCCATCAACTACACCACCCGCAGCACCAGAAAACATGGCTGTCACAAAGTCAGCAAATAAACCCTATACTGTTTTCATGATTTCCTCACCATCCAATCAGGAAACCATACAAAACCAGCCTTTTATCACCGTGCACATCAAAATCGATCCACCCTTGCAGGAAGGTGACAGTATAGAAATTTATCTCGATGGTAACCCATGGGGGAAGCCGCAGACAACCACGCAAATTTCATTCATCACACCAGAGCGTGGGACACACGAAATCAGCGCCAAGCTGTTTGATCGCAATATGCAAGTCTTGAAAGTCGCGCCAGCCAACACGATTTATATTCATCAAGCCCACCTTGGCTCATGAATCTGCCAGCGCAGATTCACTTGATGTCACCTGACTATTTCAGCATATTACGCAGCACATGCTGCAATATGCCTCCATTCTTGTAATAATCGATCTCATTCAGGGTATCAATACGTGAACGCAATTTTATTTCCGTGACGCTCCCATCTTGATGATGTATATTAGCCCTGACTTCCATGCGGGGTTTCATTGCTTCACTTAATCCAAGGATGTCAATTTTTTCCGATCCATTCAGCTTTAATGTTTTACGTGTCATCCCATCCATGAATTCCAGCGGCAAGATTCCCATGCCAATTAAATTGGAGCGATGAATTCGTTCAAAGCTTTCCGCAATTACCGCGACGACACCTTGCAATTTAGGCCCTTTGGCAGCCCAGTCCCGGGAAGAGCCCGTACCATATTCCTTGCCGGCCACTACAACCAACGGCACTTGCTCGCTTTTGTAGCGCATGGCAGCATCATAGATTGACATCACTTCGCCGCTGGGAATATGTTTTGTAAAACCACCCTCTACGCCAGGGACCATTTCATTTTTTATCCGTATATTGGCAAATGTACCCCGCATCATGACTTCATGATTACCGCGACGGGAGCCATATGAATTGAAATCCTTTACAGCAACACCTTTCGACTGCAAATATTTGCCCGCAGGACTGTCTGGCTTGATCGATCCCGCCGGTGATATGTGATCGGTAGTGATACTGTCGCCAAACATGGCAAGAATACTCGCGCCATGAATATCCGCGACCGCACCAGGTGTTTTACTCATGCCATCAAAAAAGGGAGGATGCTGGATATAGGTGGAGTCGTCGCGCCACACATAAGTTTGTGATTCCGGAATTTTCATGGCACGCCATTCATCTGTGCCTGTGAATATATTCGCATAGGTTTCATTGAACATTGCACCAGTGATTTTTGCGACTTCGGCAGCGATCTCGGCATCCGATGGCCAGATATCCTTGAGATACACCGGCGCTCCCATTTTGTCGTTAGCAATCGGATCCTTGCTTATATCAATCATGATTGTTCCTGTCAGCGCAAACACAACCACCAGCGGCGGTGAGGCAAGCCAGTTCGCCTTGACAAGCGGATGGATCCGGCCTTCAAAATTGCGATTACCAGATAAAACTGCGGATACAATCAAATCATTTTCCGTGACTACTTTTTCAACCGGGTCAGGCAGAGGGCCGGAATTTCCGATGCATGTTGTACAACCATAGCCGACCAATGTAAAACCCAATTCATCCAGGTATTTTTGCAATCCTGTCTTTTCCAGATATCGGGTCACTACCTGTGAACCCGGCGCGAATGAAGTTTTGACCCAAGGCTTCCTCGACAAACCCTTTTCATATGCTTTTTTCGCAACCAGCCCCGCAGCAACCAGCACATTCGGATTGGAAGTATTGGTACAGCTCGTAATGGCAGCAATCACAACATCGCCATGATGCAATGCATAATTTGCCTCGGTCATAAACGATTTGTGTTTTTCTTCGTGGCGCTTGCTTTCAGTGAGCAATTTCTCAAACGTACTGCTCAAGTCTGGCAATTCCACCTGGTCCTGCGGGCGTTTTGGACCAGCAAGGCACGGACGAATTGACGATAAATCCAGATTCAAGGTATCGGTAAAAACAGGGTCATGCTGCCCCGGATCATGCCACATGCCTTGTGCCTTGGTATAAGCTTCAACCAGTGCAATGTTTTTTTCGTCGCGGCCGCTCAGCCGTAAGTAGTCAAGCGTTGCCTCATCAATCGGAAAAAATCCGCAGGTTGCACCATATTCAGGCGCCATATTTCCAATCGTTGCTCTGTCGGCAATGGATAATGCCTGTAATCCAGGACCATAAAATTCGACGAATTTGCTCACCACCCCTTTTTTGCGCAACAAATGTGTCACGGCGAGGACCAAATCAGTAGCAGTAATCCCCTCACGCAGCTTGCCAGTCAGCTTCACACCTATCACCTCCGGAATCAGCATGGAGATGGGCTGACCCAGCATTGCAGCTTCAGCTTCGATTCCGCCTACGCCCCATCCTAGGACTCCCAGACCATTGATCATGGTCGTGTGACTATCCGTACCGACCAATGTATCAGGATAGGCAATTTTCTTGCCATTTTCTTCATGTGACCAGACCGCTTTCGCAAGATACTCCAGATTGACCTGATGGCATATCCCGGTATCCGGCGGCACGACGCGAAAATTCTTGAATGCCTTTTGTCCCCAACGCAGGAATTCATAACGTTCATAATTACGCTCCATTTCCATCCTGGCATTAATGGAGAATGCATCACGTTCAATAAATTGATCCACTTGTATGGAATGATCGATAACAAGATCAACCGAAGACAACGGGTTAATTCGTTCCGGATCACCACCCAACACTTTTATGGCGTTACGCATCGCGGCAAGATCAACGACAGCAGGCACACCCGTAAAATCCTGCATTAATACTCGGGCAGGCCGATAGGCAATTTCGCGGTCGGAGTTTCTAAATTTAAGCCAATCAATGACAGCTTTGACATCGTCGACTGTTACAGTATGCCCATCCAGATTCCGGATGAGATTTTCAAGCAGGATTTTAAGCGTCACCGGCAACTTTGATAAACCTGTTAATCCTGCTGCCTCAGCTGCCGGCAAGCTGAAATAATGATATTCTGCGCCATCGACCATGAGGATTTGCTGTGTTTGCTTCCTGAAATCCCCGGTGAGAACGAGATGTCCAGTATGATGTTTTTTATGGTGTTGTTCGCCTGCTGTCCATGCTGGCGGATCACTCGCAGGAAAGGATTCCCTGGATGTTTCATCAATTATATTCTGGATCCTGCTTTTTTTCCGAATAAATCGCTCAAGCCAATTCTTGATTACCTGCATTTCAGCTCTCCGTATAGAACACAGAAAATCATATATATTATTTTAACCTGTTTATGCACTTCCCATATTAAGCATTTTAAACGGTGAATTTTCATATAGTTAAGAATGCCGCGATAAACCAGCCTGCGCATGGCAGATTATTTTGGATAATATATTTTGATCGGCCGCGTATTTCTATTTACCACCGCGAAGGGAGTCAGGTGATGCTCATGCAATGCGGCCGCGCCCATAATATCCCAGACCGTAATGCCGCGAACGACCTCGGCGTCGCCGATCAAGGAACGATGACAACGCCATGGCACTGCCTCAGCACACATGACCGCGACCCTGTTTTTTCTTTTTAACAGCTGATTCAATTTTTTGATGCCAGAATAAAATTCGGCTGTTTGCATATAATCAGCAAAGCCGCGAAAACTCGCATTATGCCATCCCGCATTAATAGAGTTTTTGCTTGTTCTGCGTAAACCGCCCAACTCAGGAAAATGTGAATATATAATCTTTTCTTTTCGCAATGCCAGACTAAGTGATTTTTTATTAAACCATGGAACACGTCGAGACTTGGGGATGCTGCGCACATCGATCAGATGAGTTATTCCATGTGCTTTCAACAAGGAAATCAATTCCAGCAACGTGCGCGTTGAGTGTCCGATAGTAAACAGTTTGGGCATAACAGCTCCCGGATCAGAAGCGGCTCGTCATTTTTAATAGATTGGATGAGCTATACTACATATAAGAACATTAATTGGGCAGCGGCACAACTTTTCAGAATTTAAATACAAATCAATTACTTTACGAGCCGCCATAAATGACCAGATTCTTAAGATATGTTTTGATTATATATTTCCTGATTATGCTTCTCCTGTTCAGCGAGAAAGCTATTGCATATCAAAAAGACCTTCGCGGCTTCCCTATTACCTCTTCTCCAGGACCCTCATTTGGAACACCACCGGTTAATAGTCAGTTTGGCGCACCTCAGTCCGCTCTGCCTGCTATAAACACTCCTCATCCTGTTTCGAATCAATTCCAGCACCCTCACGATCGTGACCATGATCGTGATCGTAAGCATTTTCACGGTGTTCCATATTTCTTCTATTACAACAATGTTTATCCTTTTTATTATAACGTGCCCAACGACGATAGTTATTATCATACAACGGCTCCATCTGATAATAATGACAACATCTCTGGCTATGAAATAACATCACAGCCCGATAATGCCTATGATGGTTCACTTCCTGAAGGTATCTGGGTAGCTGCCAGCAATGGCGGTGTCCCCGGCAATGCGATTGTCTATCAAACCAATAATAACGTAGATACCTATTATTGCCGCGCATATTATCGGGATCAAATGTATTATGGTGTACTAACACCTGACGATGCTTGTTACATCCATGATCAGTCAGCAACCATACGTTTTGATCAATATGAAGTATTAGTCAGTTACTAGGTCATCAGTATTTCTGGCGTCAAAACCCAGTTTATCACCCAGTGATCGAGAGTGATTTGTTCCAGACACGCAATAACTCCCGTTTGAAATGTAACAATATTTATATTTTCATTTCCTGTGACCAGTTTTCCTGCCAGCCTGCCCATAAACGGCATATGGCCCACTACCACGACGTCACCACCCCAATGTGTGATTTCATTTGCAAACGCGGTCACATCATCATTGGGATTCAACCCATTCCTGGATTGTACTGGCTGGTCACAGATAAACCCTCTTGCGAGGATGAGAGCTGTTTGTTTCGCCCGGAATTTGCCGCTATGAAGGATGTTGGATACATGAATATTCAGCCGACCCAGAAAATCAGCAAGAACATTAATCTCGCGCAGCCCCTTCTCGCTTAACGCATCCTGCTGCTGAGTCGTGTCTAGTGCATAATCGCCATGTCTAACCAGATAGAGTTTCATAAGCCCTCTCGGATATTTTTGCGCAGGCTGCCTGCCATAGCAGGCAACAACCCATGTTCAAACCAACAATCAGTTTAATGACCAAAATTAAAATTTTATATAAATATCGAGATGTAAACAAACCGGCGAACGCCATGTCAGAGCTTGATGTTTTGGAATAACATTCGTCTATTCTTTTCATCCTCGGCAAGACAAAACTCTTTTGGCAGCATTTGCATCTTTTCGTATTTCGCAATTATTCCGCCCAGTTTTTTTTGCCGCAAGGCGTAGAGTTCCTTATCGGTAAACTCATGCTGCAGCTTTTTGCCCTGAAGCAGATCAATCATTTTATTGGCTGCGGATATTTTCGTATCCGCATCAAACTCAGATAAGTGCAATTTGATAGATGTGAATAGTGTAGACAAATCCAGTCTGCTTTTTGGCTCCGATTCTTTCTTTTTCTGAAACAGCCTGCGATCCCGGTATGCAACCAGCTCTTTGATGAAATTCGATTTCAGCTCTTTGTCATGCTTGTTTTCTACAGTATCCTTGTCAACTACTGAACTTGCCTTGACAGACGGCTCATCCTGATCTGTCTTTTTGCTCCTTGGAATGGCATACTGACTCTTTGAATCTTTTAACACGGATTGTCCTTTCACTAATAATTCAGCATGCAGCTGATTTTTCAGATTGAGATCAAGTGCATACTGTGTTGCGTAATCAATTGCATTTGAAACAGCATATCCCTGAATCAGGGACCGCAGACGCGCCAAATCAACGTTATATTTCTCAAAATACTTCTTCACATGCTTTTCTTCAAAAACGGCCAGCATTTCAAAAAAACTATGCATGCCTTGCTTCACATATGTCATCATCACAGTCATAAGGAACAAATTGACATCTTGCTCCAGATCAGGATCGCTTTTATTGTCTTCCATATATTGTTTTAGCAGTCCAATAATAAAATAGGCATGCCCAGAGAGCGACGCCGTGTAAGGCACTTCTGGATTTTGCAGAGGCCAGGACTTTTCATTCTTGCTATATTTGTGAATGTCAGTACTTCGATTCAGCGTACTGTGCTGGGACAATTCATCACGATAACCAACATCTGAACTTTTCATCAATCCAACCTGCTGGCTGAGAACTTTTTTGGATTCGCCATAAGTGCTTGGATCTACATCCGGATGCCTTGACAAATCCCTTCGTGACATCACACCCTCAGCATATTCGCGTCCCTTCGCCTTGTATTTCTTCGAATCGCTCTTTAAAAAATGCTCCTCCAGACGTGTCAGGCGACCAACCACTTTCTCTGAATCCGTTATTGACATGATCGATTTCTCGACGATTTTGTCATCTGGCCAGTCTGCAAAGATACTATAGGGATCATCCTTGTCATCGAACGTGACACCAATTTTATACTTTTTCTGATAGTATCTGAAAAACTTGTTTAGTGATGTTTTGACACTGGTATCGGACAATTGTGTTCCAAGATAATATTGGGCAAGCTTGGTTTCAAAATATCGGCGCGGTTGATTTTGCTCGATATTGACCCGGGGCAAATCCATGACTTTTTCCAATATCAAAGACCTGAGCGGAAAGGTTTTGTCTTTTTCCAGATAATTTTCAATTAATCCGATACAAACATCATAATTCAGAAAGAGATAATTGCGCTCAATATTATGGATGACTGGGTTATCCGGATCTCTGGTCTTCATAAGTCCTAGCATCAATAGAATGAATTGTGATTCATCAATTTTTGGTTTTACTGCTTTGATCTGTTCCTCGATGACTTTGACGTATGTTTCCTCACTTTGCTTGTCACTCGTGGATTCTTTTTGTCTTTTTTTTGTTTTATATTTGAAAGATTCAGACAGGTTGGGTACATCTGGCTCGAATGCCACATCCGTCACCGCCGCTGCTGCTGTTTTGTCAATTTGTTTTAATATCTGTTTCTTGGCAGTGAGTCCCAAATCAGTTTCAGGACATGATTTGATCACGTCTTTCAAAAATTCGGCTCGTGTTTCTCCAAATGATGCAATCATGACACGGATGATTTTTGTAATTGTCGGATCAAGATAATCATCCTGAATATTCTCGTGCTCTGGCAGGCGTAGCAGCGCCTCATCGGAATACGCATCTCTATTATTGTTAACCTGATCATTAAATCTATCGATGATCAATTTATGTAATCCGAGTTGCTTAAATACAGTCCTAATTCTCTGCCCATCCCCGCTTATCAGAGCCAGGATAACTTCTTTTTTTTCTTTCGCGGGCATCGAGTAGAGTGCTTGATATAGCAGCGAATCCTGTCTTTTCAGATTCGAATCAATATAATCCTTCAGCGGTTTTATTGGTTTTTTGGGATCATTCCACCGATCTGTATACATGATATAGTCAATAACCCGATCAAATTTCATACGCCCCTGACCTCGCAATAATTAGATATTTCATTAACTTAATTATAGTCCGGGATTTAAATTCAGTTTTTATTAATATTCATGAGCTTAGTAGAGATACCATGCTGCGTGTTTGGAATGATCTAAGGACCGGGAATAGTAACCAGCATTATGAAGATGAAATCCAATGAGGCGGAGTAGTAGAGAGGCTTCACTAGCCAACGCAGAACCCGCAGCTAATGAAGCCAGATAAGACATATTTGGGTGACCTGGATCAGGACCTGTTTAAACCTTCCAGCAGTAACCCTGTAAATTTATTGGTATCGACTTTCACTGCTACACGAATATTCTGCCCTGTCCTGTTATCCAGTGCCGTTCTTCCAGATTCAATTTCCGGAGTCAATAACACTCTCAGCGGCTTGGTTTCGAATCCAGCAACAGATTCATCACTGGCGATGACCGCTGATAACGGATCCCAGAAATACCATTGATTGGCCTTGAGCATTTTCAGATTGTCATTAAACAGTCTGAATGCAAAGTTGGCGGCAAGGGTACGGTGATTTTTTTTCAGGGCATGATAAAAATTCATATTCACCGGTACAGTGTTGGTAACATCCAACGGTACCAGAATAACAGGAATATCGGCATTAAAAACAATAGAGGCCGCAAGCGGATCAAGGTAGATATTCCACTCTGCTGTTTTATTATCCATGCTTACTCCTGCATCATTCAGGTTTCCCGGCACACTTACCGCCCCTCCCATGATATAGACTGCCTGGATATGATTCTTGATTTCCGGCGCTTTTTTCAATGCCTGTGCAATATTCGTTAGCGGCCCTATAGCAAGTATGGTCACGGGACGCTTGGAATCCTGGATGGTTTTGATGAGCAAATCGACCCCTCTCTGCTGGGTGGACGCATTGACCTTAGGCAAAAACTTCGCGGCACCAGCCAGATTGTCTGATTCATTAAGAACACTTTCGGGAAATCGATGGTCACCTGCCAGCGGTTTCAAAGGCCCGCAGTCAGCTGGAATATCTTCTCTGTTCATAAGTTTAAGCAACGCGAGTGTATTGCGCAAAGCCGGCAGGCAATGGGCATTACCCGTACTCGCTATCGTGATTGCTTTGACATCTACATCTGGACGGTTCAGCATATAAAGGATCGCGATGACATCGTCCACACCAACATCAGTATCAATTATGAACGGTCTGGGTCTCACCGCCTGAACAGTCCCGCTCAATAGAGCTGCCACCAGTAACCCGGGAACCAAGCGCCTTACCAGGCTTTTTATCATTGCAAACATAGTCAACCTCGACAGGAAATTTTTCGGCGCTAGTTTGCCATGAATCAAGCTAATATCCATA
>Ga0070740_10001956_pt1 | contig 26054 bp, 28 predicted proteins | sample Coa_R2_FD_67286 | JGI IMG/M metagenome (GOLD analysis project Ga0070740, IMG submission 67286) | Surface soil microbial communities from Centralia Pennsylvania, which are recovering from an underground coalmine fire - Coalmine... | ecosystem: Environmental > Terrestrial > Soil > Unclassified ...
AGGGCGTCTCAGTTTGGGACTCGGAACAGTTGCGCAGGGGATTCGAAGTGATTCGAATTTGAGCGATTCGATTCCGTTTTGTTCTGCGCCCGATCTCAGACGGTTTCCGCTTCTTTTTGCCGCTCAGCCTTGCGCCGCTCGTTCTCGTCGAGCAGTTTTTTGCGCAAGCGAATCGACTGCGGCGTCACCTCGACCAGTTCATCATCCTCGATATAGGCGAGCGCTTTCTCCAGCGTCATGCGGATCGGCGGCGTGAGCCGCACCGCCTCGTCCTTGGAGGTGGTACGGATGTTGGTGAGTTTCTTGCCCTTGAGCACATTGACGACAAGATCGTTGCCGCGCGTGTGCTCGCCGACGATCATGCCATTGTAAACTTTCCAACCCGGCTCGATCATCATCGGGCCGCGATCCTCCAAGTTCCACAAAGCATAAGCGACCGCCTCGCCCTGGTCGTTGGAGATCAGGACGCCGTTGCGACGCCCCTGGATCGGTCCCTTGTACGGCGCGTAACCGTGAAACAACCGATTCATAACGGCGGTACCGCGCGTGTCGGTGAGCAATTCACCTTGGTAACCGATCAGGCCGCGCGTCGGCGCGTGGAAAACCAGCCGCAGCCGCCCGCCGCCGGAGGGTTTCATCTCCAGCATCTCCGCTTTGCGTTCGGCCATCTTCTGCACCACGATACCGGAGTGCTCCTCGTCAAGGTCGATCACCACTTCCTCGATCGGCTCCAGCGTCTCGCCGGTTTGCGCATCCTCCTTGAGGAGAACTTTCGGCCGCGACACAGACAATTCAAAACCTTCGCGGCGCATGGTCTCGATAAGGATGCCCAATTGAAGTTCGCCGCGGCCGGCAACTTCCATGGAATCCTTCTCGTCCGATTCGCGCACCCGTAGCGCCACATTGCCTTCGGCTTCACGCAACAGCCGGTCGCGGATCATGCGACCGGTGACTTTGTCGCCCTCGGTGCCGGCGAGCGGGGAATCGTTGACGCGAAAAATCATCGCCAGCGTGGGCGGGTCGATCGGCTGCGCCGGCAGCGGGGTTTCCACTTCAGGCGCGCAAATCGTGTCGGAAACGGTGGCCAGCGGCAGGCCAGCCACGGCGACGATATCGCCCGCCTCCGCTTCTTCGATGCCGGTGCGTTCAAGGCCGCGGAAAGCGAGCAACTTGGTGACGCGGCCGGTCTCGATCAGCTTGCCCTCGCGATCAAGCACCTTCACCGCCTGGTTGGTTTTGACGCTGCCGGAAAAGATGCGACCGGTGACGATGCGGCCAAGGTAGGGGTTGGCCTCCAGGATCGTGCCGAGCATGCGAAACGGTCCGGCCTCGACGTGCGGCGGTTTTACGTGATCGAGAATGAGGTCGAACAGCGGCGCCATCGATCCTTTCGGCCCCTCCAGCGCGGGCGCCATCCAGCCTTCCTTGGCGGAACCGTAAAGGATGGGGAAATCGAGTTGTTCGTCGGTGGCGTCGAGCGCGGCGAAGAGGTCGAACACCTCGTTGACGACCTGGGTGGCACGCGCGTCGGCGCGATCGACCTTGTTGATGGCGACGATGGGCTTCAATCCCATCTTCAGCGCCTTCGACACGACAAACTTCGTTTGCGGCAGTGGGCCTTCGGCGGCGTCCACGAGCACGATAGCGCCATCCACCATGTTGAGAATGCGCTCGACCTCGCCGCCAAAATCGGCATGGCCCGGCGTGTCGACGATGTTGATACGTGTGCCTTTCCAGACAACCGAGGTGGCCTTGGCGAGAATGGTGATGCCGCGCTCGCGCTCGAGATCATTGGAATCCATAGCGCGCTCGACGACACGCTGGTTCTCGCGGAATGCGCCGGACTGCTGCAGCAGGCGGTCGACCAGCGTGGTCTTGCCGTGGTCGACGTGCGCGATGATGGCGATATTGCGAAGATTCATGCGTGTTCCAAAAACCAAAGCGCGGGCCTCGTGGGGGCCCGCGACGCGAACGTGTTGCGGCGCGCAATATAGTCGGCGAACGGGCGAAAGCAACGGCTAGGCGCCGGCCGCCCGCCCCCAAGGGCCGCGCCGCCAGCCCTGCGGCGCCGCCTGATTAAGCATCATCATCTCGGCAATGGTTTCGTTGGTGACAAGGCCGGTGAGCTTTCCGGCGGCGTCGGTGATGCCGACTGCCGGCGCCGACTTCTGCTGCAATAGCCGAAACGCCTGTTCGAGCGTGACGCGATGGCTGATGGTCGGAAATTCGCGGTTCATAGCGTCGGCAACGCGCGCGTCAGGACCGAGCGTCTTGAGCGCCTTGATCAACCCGCCGCGATCGAGGACGCCCGCCGGCCGGCCTGTGGCGTCGACCACAGGGAATTCGCCCTGGCTGGTGGCGAGCAGCGTCTGCACGGCCTCGTCGATATGCGCCTGCGGCGTCAGTGTGGCAAAGCGCGTCATCATGGCATGGCTGACCGGCACGCCGCGCGAGGCCGCCCGCAATGCCACCATGTGGCTTTCCGAAGAGGCCGCGAGATAAACGAAGATGGCGATAAAGATCAGCAGCGGATTGTAGAGCAGGCCGATGAAACCGAGCGCGAAAGCGACGAATTGGCCGATCCAGGCGGCGATTTCCGTGGCGCGCACGTAACCGAACTTGCTCGCCAGCCCCGCCCGCAGCACGCGGCCGCCGTCCATGGGAAAGGCCGGGATCAGGTTGAAGACGGCAAGGAAAAGATTGACCGCCGCCAGGCGGTCGAGCATCGAAATTCTCATGTTGTCGACGGCGACCGCCGCGCTCGATTGCAGGTGTGCGCCGGCGATGAAGACCAGAACCAGGGTGATGGCGACGTTCACCAGCGGGCCGGCGATGGCGATGAGGAATTCCTCCCACGGCTCCTCCGGAATGCGCTCGAGCTGCGCCACGCCGCCGATCGGCAGCAGCGTCACGTAGGGCGTGGTCACGCCAAAGGCGCGCGCGGTGAAGATGTGCCCGAACTCGTGCAGCAGCACGCAGAGAAACAGCAGCACCATGAAGACGAGCGCGTTCCAAGCCGCGGCCGCGCCGTTGGCCGCATAGCTGCCGGCAAAAATCCAGGCGAGAAACAACAGAAACGTCAGGTGGACGCGGACGACGGTGCCCGCCACCCGGCCAATATTCAAAGACCAAGACATGGATACCTCGTTGAAACCGCGGCTGCCGGTTTATAGTTAGGAGTTCCGCGGAGCCATTTCGAGAGGCGCACACTCGCCAGGGCGTGAGATCAGCCGCAATCGTGCGCGTGCATGTCAGGAGGTGCGTGTCGTGGCGCAGAAACTGAACGCAGAAGCCCGCAAAGCGGCACTGGCCAAGCTCTCCGGTTGGGCCGACGCCGGCGGCCGTGATGCCATCAGCAAGAAATTCGTCTTCAAGGACTTCAACGAGGCCTTCGGCTTTATGGCGCGGGCTGCCTTGATAGCGGAAAAGATGGATCACCATCCTGAGTGGTTCAATGTGTATAAAACCGTCGATGTGACGTTATCCACGCACGATGCGGGCGGTGTAACGGACCTGGACGTCAAGCTTGCCGAGGCGATGAACAGGCTGGCGGGCTGACGAGCGGCTTGCCAGCGCGCACGCGGCTCCCCAAATTACCGGCCATGGCATTCGCACGCGCCGCCTTCGATCGTCACGATGACGAGAACAGCTTGCGCCGCAACTTCTGGCGCAAGCTTGGCCGCGTCGTCGCGCAAATCCCGTTCGCGGAGGACCTGCTCGCGGCTTATTACTGCGCCTTCGACCGCGATACGCCGCATCATGTCAAAGCGATGCTGATCGGCGCCATTGCCTATTTCGTGCTGCCAACCGACGCTATTCCCGACTTTTTGCCGGTCATTGGCTACAGCGACGATGCGGCCGTACTCGCCGCCACGATCAAGCTGGTGGCCGACAACATCAAGCCGGCGCATCGCCAAGCGGCGAAAGTAATGCTCGCCGAATTGCAGAAATAGCATCAAGGCCGCAGAATCACCTTGCCCATAACCTGGCGCGCCGCAATCGCCTTGAGCGCCGCCGCCGCCTCAGCCAACGGATAAACTTTGTGCACGTGCGATGACAATTTGCCTGCGGCCGCCCAAGCGAGCAGCTGCTCCATGTTGGCGCGGTGAGTCCGGGTATCGCGCTCGATCCACGAGCCCCAGAATACGCCGAGCACGTCACAGCCCTTGAGCAAGACAAGATTGAGCGGCAGCTTTGGAATGTCGCCCGCGGCGAAACCGACGACAAGAAAGCGGCCCTGCCAAGCAATCGAGCGTAAGGCCGCCTCGCTATATCGACCGCCGACCGGATCGTAGATGACATCGGCACCGCGCCCTTGAGTGAGGCGGCGCAGCGCCTCCTTCAAATCCTCTTTGCCATAGTCGATTGTGTCGTCGGCACCGTGTCCGCGTGCGAAGGCAAGCTTTTCCGCCGAGGAGGCGCAGGCGATGACGTGCGCGCCCATGATTTTGCCGATCTCGACGGCGGCAAGCCCCACGCCGCCCGATGCACCGAGCACCGCCAGCATTTCGCCAGGTTTCAGTTTGGCCCGGTCCTTGAGCGCATGCAGTGTCGTCCCGTAAGTGATGCAGAGCCCGGCGGCGCGGTCGAAGTCGAGGGCGCCCGGGATTTTCACCAGCCGGTCGGCGGCAAGCGCAATGTATTCGCGCGCAGCGCCATAACCGGAATAGCCGAGCACACGGTCGCCGACCTGCAAGCCAGTCACGCCCGCGCCGAGCTTCTCCACCGTTCCGGCGAATTCCGCCGCCGGTGAGAATGGCATTGCGGGTTTGTATTGGTACTTGCCGGCGATGATCAGGGTGTCGAAAAAATTCAGGGAGGCGGCCGCGATCTTCACCAGCGCTTCGCCGGAGGCGGGCTCGGGTACGGCGACGTCGGCCAGTTCCAGATCGTCGGGCGTGCCGTAGCGGGTGCAGAGCAGGGCCTTCATCGCTGAGCTCTTTAGCACGAGCGCGGCCGCCGGGCTGGCACCGTTAACTTTTGCCGGGTAAGGTCGCGGCGCCAGCGGCGGATTGCCGCCTTCACATTGTCGGTTTTCGCTTCTAATGGCCTGATATTCATGCATGCGGGGGCGGATGCACGACGGGTTGTCACTTCCAACCGGCAGGATCCGATGACCATGACTTTTTTGCTCCGTACGACGATTGCCGCGTTCCTTGCTACGGCCTGTATCCCGCTCATCCCCGCCTTGGCACAGCAGAAAAAAACCGAGCCGACCGATCAAGCGACGCTGCTCGGGCAATTCGGCAATTGGGGCGCCTACAAAGCAAGCCCGGGCGGCAAGACCGTTTGCTTTGCGTTGTCGAAGCCGACGTCATCGGTTACCGAGCCGCCAGGCCGCAGCCGCGATCCTTCATATGCATTCGTTTCCACCCGTCCTGCAGAAAAGGTCAAGAACGAGGTCTCCGTCATCGTCGGCTATACGCAGAAGCCGGGCGTCGACGCTACCGCGACCATCGGTTCGGCCACATATGTGATGTACACGCAGAACGACGGTGCATGGGTCAAGAATGCGGCCGAAGAAGCGCAAATGGTCGACGCTATGCGCAAGGGCTCCGAATTGGTGATCAAGAGCGTCTCCAGTCACAATACAAAAACAACCGACACTTACTCCCTCAAAGGGATCGGCGAAGCGCTCGAAAAAGTTGCGGCGGAGTGCAAATAGGACGCCGCTGTCCTATATAGGCCGTCGGATCATGGCCGAGCCCGCTCCGATGACCGCCGCAATCGAAATGAAGCCTGCCTCGGCATTTGTCGAGAAGACGCCGCTAGAACGCTATGTTGCGCCGGTAAAGCCGTCGCTTGTCGGCCTGTCGCGTGCGGATCTCACGGATTTGCTCGCCAGGCTGGGTGTGCCGCAGGCGCAGCGGAAAATGCGCGTGCAGCAGCTCTGGCATTGGATCTACTTCCGCGGCTTCACTGCCTTCGATGCCATGAGCAGCCTCTCCAAGGAGCTGCGCGCGCTGTTGGCGGCGCATTACACGTTGGAGCGGCCGGAAGTCGTTGCCGAGCAGGTCTCGGTGGATGGAACGCGCAAGTGGCTGCTGCGCCTGCCCGGCGAGGCGCAGGGGCCCGGACTTGGCGAGCGGCCGCACGAAATCGAATGCGTTTATATCCCGGATAGCGAGCGTGGTACGCTGTGCGTCTCCAGTCAGGTCGGCTGCACGCTCAACTGCACCTTTTGCCATACCGGCACGCAGCGTCTGGTGCGCAATCTCACGGCCGGCGAAATCGTCGGGCAGGTGATGGCCGCGCGGGACCGCTTGGGCGACTGGCCGGGCGGCGTGCGGCCGCACGACGGCGTCGTCCCGTCCGGCGACCGCTGCATCACCAACATCGTCATGATGGGCATGGGCGAGCCGCTCTATAATTTCGACGCAGTGCGCGATGCACTCGCCATTGTCGCCGACGGCGAAGGTATCGCCATCTCCAAGCGGCGCATCACGCTGTCCACTTCCGGCGTGGTGCCGAATATCGCGCGCACAGGGGCCGAGATCGGCTGCATGTTGGCTGTCTCGCTGCATGCGGTCCGCGACGAGTTGCGCAATGAGCTGGTACCGCTCAACCGCAAATATCCGATTGCCGATCTCCTCGAAGCTTGCCGGACTTATCCCGGCCTGTCGAACGCCAAGCGCATCACCTTTGAATATGTCATGCTCAAAGGCGTCAATGATTCGATCGACGAGGCAAAGGCTCTGGTGCGCCTGCTCAAGGGCATTCCCGCCAAGATCAATCTGATCCCGTTCAATCCCTGGCCGGGCAGCCGCTATGAGTGCTCGGACTGGGAGCAGATCGAGAAGTTCTCGCAAGTGGTGTTCGATGCCGGTTACGCCTCGCCGGTGCGCACGCCGCGTGGACGCGATATTCTCGCCGCCTGCGGACAGCTCAAAAGCGCGACCGAGAAGCTTTCGGCGCGCGAGCGCATGGCCCTGCGCGCGATGAGCATGGTGGAGTAGGGATGCTCGGGCGAATCCTGGTCATCATCTTTGCGCTGATCGTTGCGATGATCGCGGCCGGCATCATGCTGGCGGTCGGCATCGTCGCGCCGGACTGGCCGTGGTTCGACTCCGATCCAGTCGAGCGCGTGACTTTCTTCGCCGCGTCGTTCTTTGCCACCAGCTTTGTCGGCGCCAGCGCCTTCGTACCGGCCGCGCTCCTGATCATCGTAAGCGAAGCGCTGCGGCTGCGCAGTCTGCTCTACTATGCGGCGGCCGGCGCCGTCGTGGGCCTCGCATCCTACTTCGGCTCGAATGTGGAACTGCGGCTGGAGAACACGACCGACGTGACGCCGGTCTTCCATCCGCTACAGCTCGCGGCGGCAGCGGGCATCATTGGCGGCCTGGTGTATTGGCTGCTGGCCGGCCGCAATGCTGGGCGGTGGCGCGAAAAGCCTAAGGCCATCGCCTAGCGTTTGGCCCACGCGAGCGCCTGCTCGAGACGATCGTTGCCCCAGAACAATTCGCCATCGCTGGTGATGAAGCTCGGGGCGCCGAAAATGCCGAGCTTTTGCGCCTCTTCGGTCTGGCTGCGCAGCACGCCTTTGACGGCATCGCTTTGCGCGGCCTTCAGCACGGCGGCGCCGTCTTGCCCGAACGACGTGAGCACAGCGTGGATCGTCGCCGGTTCCGCAATGTTGCGGCCTTCGCCGAATTCGGTGCGGAAAACGGCGCGGCAGAAGTCCTCGCCCCAAGCTTGCGACAATCCGACGAGCGCCACGCGCGCTGCCAGCAAACTATGCTGGGGGAACAATTCAGGGCGCACGAAGGTCAGATGCTCCGCCTCGCATAGGCGTACGAGATCGCGCCACATGTAGCGGCCTTTGGCGGGATAAAGGTTGAACGGGGAATCGTCCCAGCCCTGTGCCTTGAAGATCGGCCCGAGCAGGAACGGCCGCCAGCGCACAGTAACGCCGGCTCTCTCCGCCAAAGGAGCAGCGCGCATTGCCGCCGGATAAGAGTAGGTGGACGCGAAATCGAACCAGAAATCGAGCACGGGCTTTGCGCGCATTGGCGAACTATAGCGGCTTTGGCATGCGCTGCCTTTCCATTTTCACAAGCCTCGGCTAGACCGGCCGCGCAACACGAAGGCCGAGAATGAACCGCACCGGACTGATCGTCGCGCTCGCTCTTGCCGTTATCACAGGCTTGCTGTTCGGCCTGTTTCCGCAACTCGATCTGGCGGTCTCGGCGCCGTTCCACGATTATGTCGACAAAAGCCACAACGTGTTCGCGTGGCGCATCTATCGGCCGGTGATGCTCGCGCGCAATGTCGGTCTTTGGGTCGGAGCGCTGCTGGTCGCGCCGGCTGTGGTTGCGCTTATCGTCAAGCTCGCGGTGCCGCGGCGTAAGATGCTTGTCTCCGGCCGGGCTGTCGTGTTCCTGATTTCGACCCTCGTGCTCGCGCCGGGGCTGCTGGTCAACGTTGTGCTGAAGGACCACTGGGGCCGGCCGCGTCCGATCGACGTCATGCAGTTCGGCGGCGACGAACACTTCGTGCCGTGGTGGAGCACCAAAGGCGACTGCCGCGACAATTGCTCGTTCGTGTCCGGCGATGTCGCGGGCGCTCTATGGACCGTGGCGCCCGCCGCGCTTGCGCCGCCGCCGTGGCGTGCGCTTGCTTACGCGGGGGCGCTGGCGCTCGGCGCCGGCATGGCGGCAATCCGCATTATGGCTGGAGCCCATTTTTTGAGCGATGTGGTGTTCGCCGGCGTGTTCACGTTTCTGATCGTCTGGTTCATGTACGCGCTGATCTATCGCTGGCCGCGCACACGGCTGAGCGACGAGGCGGTCGAGCGGGCTCTCGAGCGTATATCGGTGTTCGGCTGGCGCGGCGCGCAGCAAAAAGAGCCAAAGCTTAAATGAAAGCGCCGGGCGCAAGGCCCGGCGGCTTGATCTTATCGGCTTTGCCTCAGCGGGCGGCGCGCCGGTCAGCGCGCGGCTGCCCCTTCCTTGAGGTGGAAGGATTGTCGGCTTTGTCCTGCTGTCCGGCGTTGAGCTTGTCGGCGAACAGCGCGATGGTCTTGGCGTAGACCTCGGCCTTATTCCATTCCTTGATGACATCGAAGTTTGGCTCACCAGGACCCCAGCCCTGTCCGCGCTGCCAGCCTTTGCTCTTGAGATAATTGGCGGTCGAGGCGAGCACGTCCGGCGCGTTGCTGATGAGATTGGGGCGGCCGCGTCCGTCATAGCTGACGGCATATTTCGCATACGAGCTCGGCAGAAACTGCGTCTGCCCGATCTCGCCGGCCCAATCGCCGCGCATATCGGCTGGGCTCATCATGCCGCGATCCACGATGTGCAGTGCGTCGATGAGCTCGGCCTGAAATTTGTCGCTGCGACGGCAGTCATAGGCGAGCGTCGCCACCGAGCGGATGACGCTCAGCTTGCCTTGGTTGATGCCGTAGTCGGTTTCCAGACCCCAGATGGCGACGACGACTGCGCCGGGCACGCCGTATTGCTGCTCCACGCGCCTGAGCTGAGGCGCATATTGCTGCATCAGCTTGGCGCCCTTGGTAAGCCGGTCGCGCGAAATCATGCGGCCGGAAAACTGCTCGAAGCTCTGCTTGAACACGCCCTGACGGCGGTCCGCAGCCAGCACCTTGTCATCGAGCGCGATGCCGTCGAGAGCGGACAACCCGCGCGGCGAAATGCCCTGCTGGGCCGCTTCCTTCTTGAACTCGGCGATGAATGCGGGGAAGCCGCCCTTCGGGTTGCACTGGGCGGCGAAAGCCGGAGCGGCACTCATGAGCGCGGCGCCGGCAAGCGCGGCGCAGATCGCCGCGTTAACTTTTGACATCGGTCACGTCCCCTGATGAAAAGCTTTGTCAGCACCGTTATCGCAACGCCATGTTGCGAAATAGCGCGATCGGCGGACGCGGTTAATGTGCGCGGCGCGCGCATCTTTGCGCCGTTTACCTTTCGCCCTATAGTCCGCCGCGATTTTCATGGCAGTCGATGCAAATGGCCGAAGGCAAGACCAACAAGCAGGTGAAGAAGGTCGTGCTCGCCTATTCTGGCGGCCTCGACACATCGATCATTCTGAAATGGCTGCAGCAGAGCTATGGCGCGGAGGTCGTCACCTTCACCGCCGACCTCGGCCAGGGTGAGGAGCTCGAACCGGCGCGAAAGAAGGCGCTGCTGCTCGGTATCAAGCCGGAGAACATCTTTGTCGAAGACCTGCGCGAAGAATTCGTGCGCAATTACGTCTTTCCGATGTTCCGCGCCAATGCGGTGTACGAGGGGCAATATCTGCTCGGCACCTCGATCGCGCGGCCGCTGATTGCCAAGAAGCAGATCGAGATTGCCGAAAAGGTCGGCGCCGATGCGGTCGCTCACGGCGCCACCGGCAAGGGCAACGACCAGGTCCGCTTCGAGCTGACGTATTACGCGCTCAAGCCGGATGTGACGGTGATCGCGCCCTGGCGCGAGTGGGATTTGACGTCGCGCAGCAAGCTCATTGAATTCGCCGAGAAGCACCAAATTCCGATCGCCAAGGACAAACGCGGCGAAGCGCCGTTTTCCGTCGACGCCAATCTGCTGCACGCCTCTTCGGAAGGCAAAGTGCTGGAAGATCCCTCGCAAGAGGTGCCCGATTACGTGTATTCGCGCACTATCGATCCGGAGAAAGCACCCGACAAGCCGACGGTGATTGCGGTCGATTTCGAGCGCGGCGACGCGATCGCCATTGACGGCAAGAAGCTCTCGCCGGCCAATCTGCTGGCGCGGCTGAACGAGCTCGGCAAGGCTAACGGCATCGGCCGCCTCGATCTGGTCGAGAACCGGTTCGTCGGCATGAAATCGCGCGGCATGTACGAGACGCCCGGCGGCACCATTCTGCTCGCGGCGCATCGCGGGATCGAGTCCATCACGCTTGACCGCGGTGCGGCGCACCTCAAGGACGAGCTGATGCCGAAATATGCCGAACTCGTTTATTACGGCTTTTGGTTCGCTCCGGAGCGCGAAATGCTGCAGGCGGCGATCGACAAGAGCCAGGAGTTCGTGACCGGCCGCGTCAAGCTCAAGCTTTACAAGGGCAGCGTCGCCGTGATCGGGCGCGAGAGCCAGTATTCGCTCTACGACCAGGATGTGGTCACGTTCGAGGAAGGCGCCGTGGCCTACGATCACCGCGACGCCGAAGGCTTCATCAAGCTCAACGCGCTGCGGCTGCGCACGCTCGGGCAGCGCCGGCGCAAGCTCAAGCTCGATTGACGAACGCCATGATGCGGTCTGCGACAGGCGTTGCTTTGCTTTCCGCGCTGGCGGCTTTGCTCGGCGCCTGCGCGCCGGACAAGGTGCCGAAGGTCGAATCGAACGCAGTGCCGGTGAAATACAAGGACGAGGTCATCACCACGTTGCGGGTGCTCTTCGACAAGAACGAGACGGCATCGGTGACCCACGCCATGATCACCGATCCGGTGCTACGCCCGGTCGGCAACGAACAGCATTATGCGGTGTGCGTGCGCTACACGGCCCATGGTACCGCCTTTAACCTCTCCGCCGAGGCGGAGCGCATCGGCTATTTCTACGGCGGCCACCTCAATCAACTCGTTCCCGCCGACAACGGCGAGTGCGCCAAAGCGGCGTACAAGCCCTTTCCGGAACTCGATCAGGTCTGTCTCGGCCGGGGCTGCAAGTAATCAGTAGCTGGCGTCGTGCGCCGGCTCGTTTGGCGGCACGCGCAAATCCGGAACGAGCGGCTGGTGGTTGCGCTTCTTCTCGGCGATCTCGGCGGCGACCTGGCGCATCTGGACGAAGCGCATTGCCGTGGTCGGATGCGTGCGCGCAAAACTTATCGAATCGGGATCCGCTTGCCCCATCGCTCGCCAAACCTCCTCGGTGCCATCGAGATCGTAGCCGGCGCGCGCCGCGTAATAGGCACCGACATAGTCGGCCTCGCGTTCGAAACCGACGCTGTATGCCATGGCACCCGCCTGTCCCAGATAGCGACTGAACACGCCGCCCGTGTAAAGCCCGCCGACGGCGAACCCGCCGTCGATTACCGCGCCACCGGCCATGCCGAGCACCGTATTGATCGTCTTCTTTTGCCGGTGTCCGAGATTTGCATGCGCCAGTTCGTGTCCGATAACCACGGCAAGTTGAGCGTCCGTGTGAGTGAGTGCGAGGATTCCCGAATAGATCGTGATTTTGTCGCCGTCGCTGAACGCGTTGGGCGCGGAATCGGTCACATAAACGATGGGAATCGCGCAGGCTAAAATCGGCTTCACCGTGACCGTTTGCTCGACACCGTCGCGCTGCAGCAAGACGCGCACCGGTTGCTCGCCGCGCGAGCGTAGGTAGCCGGCAATAAAGCCGGCGGTAGAAGTCGCCGGCACCGGATCGTCGTCGAGCATGATGATCTCGTCGCCGACCTTTATGCCGGCTTGGGCGGCAGGCGAGCCTTGCACCACCGAAATCACCGTGGGCTTGGTCCAGCTCACATTGAGCGCTTCGTGTGAGTAGGAGCGGTATTTGCGCGGCAGGCTGCGCACCGTTGTCGCGTGCATGCCGATCTGCGCGCCGACGTTCTCGCAGAAATCACGGTTTGCGACGCGAAGGCGGAAAGCGACGGCATCCACCCTGGCGAGCTGCGCGTAATATTCGCGCATTTGCGCAATCTGCTGCTTGCGGTGCTCGGCTTCGACCTGGTCGGCCGGCAAATCGGGCAGGCGTGAAATAGGAATAGCGCAGCCGGCACACAGCCACGCGCCCGCAATCACGGTCGTCCAGCAACGCCACGGCACGCCACAACCCCCACACCTGGAGATTGCATCGGCCGGCGAAAGCAATCAAGCGCGAGCTGTTTCGCCTTTGAGGCGGCCGATCAGCCCGTAGATGTCGCCAAGCACGTACAGGTCGCTCACCTTGCCGCGCTCGAAGGTGAAAATCGGCATGCCGGTCCACCAAACATGACGGCCGGTCGGCGGGACGCCAAACATTTCTTTTCGGTGGATGCCGTGGAAGCGCATCTTGCCGCCGACACGCTTGCCTTCTTCGATCAGCACCAGCATATCCGTGGTGTAGTCGCCGAGCGCGCCGGTCACGTAGTCGACATAACCGGCGAACTCGGCGTGGCCGGTCAGGCGCGGCCCGAGCGAGCCGCGGAAGGTGAACCCCTCGTGGAAAATCCGCGGGATGAGACTCTTGTCAGCGTGGTCCCACATCTCTTTGTAGAATACACGCACCAATTCCTTCTGCGGCGACAGCGTCAGACCGGTGAAATCGAGTGCCGGTTCGTCCATCGACGAAAGCTAGCTCATTCCGCGGCCAACGTCTTCTACATGCGGACGGTGACTTTGCGGTTTTCGCCCAAATCCGGTTCTTTGCCTGTGGCTCTCGACTTGGCGAGCTCGTATCGCGCCACTGCGCTGCTCGCCGGGCCATCCCACAGTTCCGCCAAGTGCGGCTTTAGTCGCAGCACGCGCACATGCCGGTCGTGTGGGCCTTCAGCCCACCACACCTCGTCGGCCTTCTTCCAGAATGCCGCGGCCAGAGCCGCATCCTGCAGGACGTCGGCCCGGCCGCTGAGCGATAGATAAGCTTTCTCTTCGGCATTGATGAGCGTGAAACACACATCGGGACACGCAGCGATCTCCTCGTCTTTGAAGCCGCGCGCATCGATGATGAAATAGATTGTTTGCGCTTGCCGGTCGGGGCGCGCGTCGAGCGGCCGCGCACGCATGCCGCCGGCAAAGCGCGTTGCCAGCATGCCCACGCCTGTCTTCTCGATGATGTCCCAGATGCGCTGCGTTTGGTCCATGCCGCCACAACGGGCGGCCGGACGTAACGTTCCGCTCAGAGTTGCCGGTCAACCATCGCCTTCTTGAGCGTGGCAATTTCCTTGGCGGGGTTGAGTCCCTTGGGGCAGGCTTTGGAGCAGTTCAAGATGGTGTGGCAGCGATACAGGCGGAACGGGTCTTCAAGATTGTCGAGCCGCTCGCCGATGGCTTCGTCGCGGCTGTCCTGCACCCAACGGTTTGCCTGCAGCAGAGCGGCCGGCCCGAGATAGCGGTCGGAATTCCACCAGTAGCTCGGACAAGAGGTGGAGCAGCAGGCGCAAAGAATGCATTCGTACATGCCGTCGAGCTTGGCGCGGTCCTCGTGACTCTGCTTCCATTCCTTTTGGGGAGGCGGCGTCGTTGTCTTCAGCCAAGGTTCGATCGAGGCGTATTGCGCATAGAAATTGTTGAGGTCCGGCACGAGGTCTTTGACCACCGGCTGGTGCGGTAATGGATAGATGCGTACCGGCGCTTTGGTGTCGTCGATTGCGTGCGTGCAGGCCAGCGTATTGACACCGTCGATGTTCATAGCGCAGGAGCCGCACACGCCCTCGCGGCACGAGCGGCGGAACGTGAGCGTCGGGTCGATGGTGTTCTTGATCCAGATCAGTGCGTCGAGAATCATCGGGCCGCAGTCGTCGCGGTCGACCAAATAGGTATCGATCCGGGGATTCAGTCCGTCGTCCGGATTCCAGCGATAGATGCGGAATTCAGTGACATGCGTCGCGTGCGCCGTGCGCGGCCAGCTCTTGCCCTCGGTGATCTTGGAGTTCTTCGGTAGCCTGAATTCGACCATGTCAAGACTTCCTTGTCCGCGTCCCGGTTGCTGCGTCCGGGGCAAGATTGATCAATAAACCCGCGCCTTGGGCTCGATGTAAGCGACGTCATTCGTCAGCGTGTATGCGTGGACGGGCCGGTAGTCGATCGTCACCTTCCCTTTGGCATCCATCCAGGCCAGCGTATGCTTCATCCAGTTCTTGTCGTCGCGCTCGGGGTAATCTTCTCGCGCATGGGCGCCGCGGCTTTCGGTGCGATTGCGCGCCGAATCCATGGTGACCACCGCTTGCGCGATGAGATTGTCGAGCTCGAGCGTCTCGATCAGATCGGAGTTCCAGATCAGCGAGCGGTCGGTCACACGCACGTCGGCCATGCCGTCGTAGATTTCGTGGATGCGCTTGTGCCCTTGCTCCAAGACCTCGCCGGTACGGAAAACGGCGCAATCCTCCTGCATCACTCGTTGCATTTTCACGCGCAATTGCGCGGTGGGCGTTCCGCCTGAGGCATGCCGCAGGCGGTCGAGCCGCGATATCGCCTTATCGGCCGAATCCGCGGGCAGCGGGGGCTGTTTGTCGCCGGGCGTAAGCAGCTCGGCGCACCGGTGCGCGGCGGCGCGGCCGAACACCACCAGATCGATCAGTGAGTTGGAGCCGAGGCGGTTGGCGCCGTGCACGGAAACGCACGCCGCCTCGCCGAGCGCCATCAGACCCGGAATCACCGCGTCGTCATTGCCGTTTTTCTTGGTCAGCGCTTCGCCGTGATGGTTGGTGGCGATACCGCCCATGTTGTAGTGCACGGTCGGCAGCACCGGGATCGGCTCGCGCGTCACATCGACATTGGCAAAAATCCGCGCGGTTTCGCTGATGCCGGGCAGCCGCTCGTGCAGAACCTTGGGATCGAGATGATCGAGGTGCAGGAAGAGGTGATCCTTCTCCTTACCGACGCCGCGGCCTTCGCGGATTTCGATCGTCATCGCGCGCGAGACCACGTCGCGTGAGGCCAGGTCCTTGGCAGAGGGAGCGTAACGCTCCATGAAGCGCTCGCCTTCCGAATTGACCAGATAGCCGCCTTCGCCGCGCGAGCCCTCGGTGATCAAGCAGCCGGCGGGATAGATGCCGGTGGGGTGGAATTGCACGAATTCCATGTCCTGCAGCGGCAAGCCGGCGCGCAGCACCATGGCATTGCCGTCGCCGGTGCAGATGTGCGCCGAGGTGCAGGAGAAATAGGTCCGCCCGTAGCCGCCGGTAGCCAGGATCGTCATGTTGCCGGAGAAACGATGGATGGAGCCGTCGTCCATGTTCAGGGCGACGACCCCGCGGCAGCGGCCTTCGTCGTCCATGATCAGGTCGATGGCGAAATATTCGACGTAGAATTCGGCCGCGTGCTTGAGCGCCTGGCCGTACATCGTGTGCAGCATGGCATGGCCGGTCCGGTCGGCGGCGGCGCAGGTGCGCTGCGCGGTGCCTTTGCCGTAATGCGTGGTCATGCCGCCGAACGGACGCTGATAGATTTTGCCGTCCTCCTCGCGCCGCGAGAAGGGCAGGCCCCAATGCTCGAGCTCATAGACGGCATCGGGCGCATTGCGGCAGAGATATTCGATGGCGTCCTGATCGCCGAGCCAGTCGGCGCCTTTGACCGTGTCGTACATATGCCAGCGCCAGTCGTCCTCGCCCATGTTGCCGAGCGCAGCGGCGATGCCGCCTTGCGCGGCGACGGTGTGAGAGCGCGTGGGAAAGACTTTCGTGATGCAGGCGGTGCGCAGGCCTGCTTCGCTGCAGCCGACCACGGCGCGCAGGCCGGAACCGCCGGCGCCGACAACAACAACATCATAGCTGTGGTCTTCGATCGGATACGCCCGACTCTTGATATTGGGTGCGCCGTTTGTTTGCCCGTTGCCAGCCATGGCCTATACCCCGAACGACAGCTTGAAAATCGCGTAGCAACAGCAGAACGCGACTACGAAGACGAAGAATGTATTCGCCAGCAGGCTCGGCAGCTTCCACTTATCGGCATGCACATAGTCGAGGATGATCTCCTGCATTCCGATCCACATATGATAGGCCGTGGTGACAATGAACAGCAGCATGACAATCGCAATCAACGGCGAGCCGAGGATCTGCACGACCGCGGCGTGGCTGCGGCCAAGCAGCGCGACGACGATGAGCACCAGTGCGATCGTCAGCGGAATGGCGGCGACCGAGGTCAGCCGCTGATGCCAGAAATCGCGTGTTCCGGAATGCGCGGCGCCGAGGCCTTGCACCCGCCGCATCGGCGTACGCATGTGGGCCGGCGCTTTCATCGCGGGCCTCCCATGGCGAAGTAACCGGCGACCCAAATCAGCAGCGTCAGCGCGATCGACCCGGCAATCGTTGCCAGCGCCAATCGCTCTCGCTCGGCCGGCTCGAAACCGTGCAGCGTGTCCCAAATCAGATGGCGTATGCCGCCGAGCATGTGATGGATCAACGCCCAGGTGTAGCCGAACAAGATGAGCTTGCCGATCACCGTGCCGAGGAACCAGGTGAAGACGGCGTAGGCGTTGGGACCGGAGGCTGCAGCGAGCAACCACCAGGCGAGCAATGCCATGCCGAAGTAAAGCGCCGCGCCGGTGATGCGGTGCGCGATCGACATCAACATCGTCAGCATCGGCCGGTAGATCTGCAGATGCGGCGATAGCGGGCGCACCACGCGTGTCGTTCCTGCGTCGAGATCGGCCATCGAAGCGCTCCGGGGACATCAAACTGGACACGTGCCAGCGAAACGAGTTACTTTAATAAATACGAAGCTTGGCCATTGGGTTTGCTCCGTGCAATCCTTGTTTTACGTAGCCTGCCTTCGTCAAATAAGAAGGATGAGCGTTCGTGCGGTTCGACTTCACCGACCTCACGCTGTTCCGCCACATCGTGGAGGCCGGCAGTATTACACACGGTGCGGAGCGCACGAACCTGGCGCTGGCGGCGGCCTCTACTCGTATCCGGAAGATGGAACTCGCTTTCGGCACCGAGCTTCTGGTGCGCGGCCGCCAGGGCGTGACGCCGACGGCCGCCGGACGCACCTTGCTGCAACACGCCCGTGCCATTCTTGCGCAAACCGAGCGCCTGCACGAGGATCTGACGCCTTATGCGCGCGGCCTCGCCGGTCAGGTGCGCGTGCTGTCCAACACCAACGCCTTGACCGAGTTTCTGCCGGAGACGCTGAGTTCGTTCCTCACCGCCTATCCGGACATCAGCGTCGATATCGAAGAGCGCCTGTCCGATGAAATCGTCGGGCTGATTGCGGAGGGCACGGCCGACATCGGCATTGTCGCCGGTACGGTGGACTATGGCGGTCTGCATACGTTCCCGTTCAGAAGCGACCGTTTCGTTCTGGTGGTGCCGCGCGATCACGCGCTCGCCGGGCGCTCGCGCATCGGTTTTGCCGAGGTGCTCGACTACGACATGGTCGGCCTCGACCGCGCCAGCGCCATCCAGCGCTTTCTCGCCGACAAGGCAAATCGCATCGGCCGGCCGCTGCGGCTGCGCGTACAGCTGCGCAGCTTCGACGCCATCTGCCGCCTGGTCGAGTGCCGCGTCGGCGTCGGCATCGTGCCGGAGACTACGGTGCAGCGTACCGAGCGCAACATGGCAATTACGTCGGTGCGCTTGTCGGACCCTTGGGCGCTGCGCGAGCTGACGATCTGTGTGCGCGATGAGGCAGCGCTGCCGTCTTATGCGCGCCAGCTCGTCGATCACCTGCGCGCCAGTGCCTAGTAGCCCCTGTCCCGGGCGCAGCGTGAGCGAAGCGAACGGTGCACTGCAGACCCGGGAGCTTCAAAGGCATGAGTTTGGCACGGCCCCGCATCTGCGGCCCAGCACTTTGTACTGCGCCGCGTCCGGGGCGCGCTTGTCAGCGTGGCATGAGGACCCAGCAGTCCAAATCGAGGATGACGGCAGGATCGTACTCGTCCCCGATCTTGTATGGGAAATCGGTGCAGGGGCGGTCTTTGGTTGCGGTGGTGCGCAAGCGCAGCGCGCCGACATCGGCTCGCCCCGGCAGATCAGCGACGGCCAACACTTCCGACCATGCGAACACCGTGTTGCCCGCGAATAACGGCGCCACATGCCGCCCGCCGTTGATGGCGGCTACGTGAAAGGCGTTGGCAAGCCCGTTGAACGACAAAGCGCGCGCAAGCGAGATGGCATGGCCGCCGTAGATCAGGCGCTTGCCGAATCGCCCTTGGCTTTCCTGGAAATGGTTGAAATGGATGCGCGCGTTGTTCTGATAGAGCCGGGTCGCCATCGTGTGTTCGGCTTCTTCGACGGTGACGCCGTCCAGGTGGTCGATCTTGTCGCCGGCCTTGTAATCGCGGCAGCGGCGCGGGCTGCCGGCAAGCACGGTGTCATAAGCCGCAGCGTCGATTCGCGGGCAGGCGGCGCCAAGTTGCGCCGGCGCGACCGCTTTGGGCAGCTCGGGCACGTTGTCTGGCGGGGCAGGTGCGGCTTCGTTGCGCTTGCGCACCATCACCCAGCGCACGTAGTCGAGCACGCAATCGGCCGACTCATCGAAGCCCTGCGAACGTACATACACGATGCCAGTCTTGCGGTTGGCATTCTCGCGCAGACCGATCACTTGCGACACCGCGTTCAGCGTCGCGCCGGGATAGACAGGCTTGAGAAAACGGCAATCGGCATAGCCGAGATTGGCGACTGCATTGAGCGAGATGTCCGCCACCGTCTTGCCGAAAACGACGTGAAACACCAGCAGCTCGTCGAGCGGCGCGCGTGGGTAGCCGATCTTGCGCGCGAAAACGTCCGACGATTGGACGGCGAAGCGCGGCCCGAAAATCGCCTGGTAGACGGCCACATCGCCCGCAGTGATCGTGCGCGGCGTGGCGTGGCGAATCTGCTGTCCAAGCCGGAAGTCTTCGAAGAAGTTGCCTGTTTTGCTCGCGGAGCTGCTCACGCGGTTGCGTCCTTCCTACGCCGTGTCTGCCGAGCATTGTCACAAATGCGGCTGCCCAAGGCCAGCTTGTACGGCGCGCCCATGCAGATGGTAAGGATCAACGCGTCGTGACGCGATCTTCGCGGTTCACGGCTTTCAAGATCATGGCGGTTTCGCCGGCCAGCGTGATCCGCGCATGCGCGGGCGACAGGTCGTAACGGCCTCCGCCGAGAAGATCGATCAGAGGCTGCCGGAGAGCGGCGAGGGTGTGGCTCGGAAGCTCAATCGCCGCCGGGCGGTCGGAGAAATTGAGCAGAACCAGAATTGCCGCACCTTTGGCGCTGCGGCGGACATAGGCGAGGACATTGTCGCCGCCGGCAATGTCGAGCAGTTCGATCGCCGGCGAATGCAGGCTCGGCTCCGCGTGCCGCAAGGCAATGAGCTTGGCATACCAGGCGGCCAGCGCTGTCGAGCCGTTCCAGTCGATGCCGCCGGCCTGCCGGTATGGCTCGAAGGCGGCGCCGATCTCCTGTCCGGTGAACAGCGCCGGAATACCGGGGACCGTCATCAGCAGCGCCGCGGCGAGCCAGGTGCGCGCAAGGCCATGGCGCGTGATGAAGCGCTGGCCGGTGTCGTTGTTCTCCAGAAAGCGGAAGACGGGGCAGGCGCTCGGCGCGGCGAGCGCCGCGTGCAACAATCGCGCCGTCTGCGCCGTCTGCGCAAAGGCCTGCTGCCACGCCCATTGGCCGAGCGCGTCGGTCCAGTCATAGGCGGCATCGAAGCCGTTCTTGCAGTAGTAGGGATCGCGCGCCGAAGCCTCCGCCAGCAGCAGCAGATCGGGCTTGATGCGCTTGAGTTCGGCGCGCCAGCGCGGCCAGAAGTCCGGGTCGCGTTGCCGCGGTCCCCAGGCGGCGTCGACGCGGAAGCCGTCCACGTCGAAGCGGCGCACCCAAGAGGCGAAGGCTTCGATGACGAGGCGTCGCACTTCCGGGTTGTCGTAGTTAAGATTTTCCAGATTGGTCCAACCGAAATAATGCATGGGCGCGCCGGTCAGATCGCGCGCGAAGAAATCAAAATACGGGGACGCTTGTCCGCGCTGCTGCGCGTCCACAAAGTAATGCTGCCGATCGGAAACGTGATTAGCCACAAAATCGAGCACCACGCGCATGCCACGCGCATGGGCCGCCTCGACCAGTCTGTGCAGGTCGGCGGCGCTACCGACGCTCGGCCGCAGCCGGAAAAGATCGGTGACAGCGTAGCCAAAGTCCTCGCCCGGAGCGTCGGTGATCGGTGACAACCAGAGCGTATTGACGCCGAGCGCCTTTAGTCGATCGAGCGCCGCTGCGACATCGGCAAGTCCGCGTCGCCCGAAGAATTTCGGCACAGCCCCGTACACCACCGCGTTCGAGATCCAGGCGGGCTGCTCATGCGCGGCATCGGCCACGTGCGCGATGCCCTCGTGGATCGTAAACAGCGCCACGCTGCCATCGGAGCGGCCCTGCGCGTCAGTGACGGTGAGGTCCAGCCGATATTGACCTTCGGCGGCGGGGAGCCGCAGATCGAGCTTTGTGCCAGCGCCGACAAGCGCAGTCTCCTCGCCGTTCGGGCTGCGCAAGCGCCACGAATAACTGATGAGCGGTTGCGGCTCGCCGTGCGCCTCATGCGAGGATGCAGCGTCGAAGGCGATATAGCGCCGGCCGACGGTTGCGTCGATCCGCGCCGTGGGCGTATCGCGCAGCCTGACCCGCCACAGCGCACGCGCCGGTGCCGCGATCGTATGGCCGTTGCGCTCGCAGTCCGCTTCGACCCAATTGTCGCCAGCCTTCAGCCGTACGCGCCCGCTGGCGATGCCGTTCTGCGGATGGACGTGGATCAGCGAGAGCGGCGATTTGATTGCAACGGTGTCGCAGATGCCGCGCGTAACCGCCACGTTCAGCGTCTTGGCAAAAGTCCATGCCTCGCCGCCTGTTGTCGTGAAGGTCAGGGGCGATTGCGCCGGCGCGGTCGATACGCCGGCGATAACGAGACCAGCCACCAGCGACGGTATGAAAAATCGAAAGGGTCGCATATACCGCTCCAATGCGCGCCGGCTTTAATGCGCATTGCGGCTGAAGTGAGATCGGCGGCGCGCTTGCCATTAGTGCGACGACGCTTTAGCAATCCGCCCGGTTCCGTAGTGGCGAGGCGTCCATGGCGACCCACAATTTGCTTCTGCTCCCCGGCGACGGCATCGGCCCAGAGGTGATGGCGCAAGTCAAACGCGTCATTGCCTTCTTCGACAAAAAAGGTCCGGACCACTTCCTCACCGAGGAGGCCCTCGTCGGGGGCTCCTGCTACGACGCGCACGGTGTTGCCATTACCGACGCGACGATGAATAAAGCCAAAGCTGCCGATGCGGTTATCTTTGGCGCGGTCGGCGGGCCGAAGTGGGACAACGTCGGCTACGATGTGCGTCCGGAGGCGGGGCTGCTGCGGCTGCGCAAAGACCTCGATCTCTACGCCAATGTGCGTCCAGCCATTGTCTATCCGGCGCTGGCGGATTCATCTTCGCTGAAACGCGATGTGGTCGAAGGTCTCGACATCATCATCCTGCGCGAATTGACCGGCGGCGTTTATTTCGGCGAGCCCAAGACCATCACCGATCTCGGCAACGGCCAGAAGCGCGCGGTCGACACGCAAGTCTACGATACTTATGAAATCGAGCGCATCACGCGCGTGGCCTTCGAGCTCGCGCGCAAGCGCCGCAATAAGGTCACCTCGATGGAGAAGCGCAACGTCATGAAGACGGGCGTGCTCTGGCATGAAGTGGCGCAGCAGGTGCATGACCGCGAGTTCAAAGAGGTGCAGCTCGAGCACATGCTGGCCGACGCTGGCGGCATGCAGCTCGTCCGCTGGCCCAAGCAGTTCGACGTCATCGTCACCGACAATCTGTTTGGCGACGTCCTCTCCGACATCGCCGCGACGCTCACCGGCTCGCTCGGCATGCTGCCGTCGGCGTCTCTCGGCGAACTCGACCCGAAAACGCGTAAGCGCAAGGCGCTCTATGAGCCCGTGCACGGCTCGGCACCGGACATCGCCGGCAAGGGCATCGCCAACCCGATCGCCATGATCGCGTCGTTCGGCATGGCGCTGCGCTATTCGTTCGGCCTTGGAAAGCAGGCGGATTGGATCGATCAGGCGATTTCGGCCGCACTCGCCCGCGGTTACCGCACTGCCGATATTAAATCCGAGGGCAGTAAAGTCGTATCTACCGCCGCGATGGGCGACGCCATCCTGGAAGAATTGGAAAAGCTCGCAGCCTGAGCGGGACCAATCGCGTCAGCGTCTATGGCGCGTGAATCCACGGATTGTGGGCGCTCGGCAAGTCGAACGGCCCGGGCAGCGCTGTCATATCGCTGCCGAAGATCGTGTGATTGAGCACGCTATTGGCGTGATAATCCGGGGGCTGCACGTAATCCAGCGCATTGCGCTCGCTCGGCAACGGCTCGGTGCCCGGATCGAGATAAGACCGTTTCTGCACGATGATCTTGGTGCGCGTCCGCCCGTTTTCGTCGCGATTGACGAATACCGTGTGTCCCCGGTTGGTGTAGGCGCGCGGTTGCGACTCCTGGGCGTGCGCAGGCGCCGCAGCGACGCCGAAACCGGTCAATATCCCGGCGACGAAAAGTACGGCGATTGAACGGATCGATTGCATTTTGGCCTCACCCAAGCCCCATGTTGCAATGCAGTCTAGCGGGCTTTGGTTCGTCGCGACAGGGCCGGTTCACAAGCAATTGTCTATAGTTGCGGAAAGACCATAGTGGCGAAAACAAAGCCCCGCGCGATGGCGCGGGGCTGATTTATCGCGCTTTTTGCAGCCTCAGCCGCCGTAGTTCTTGCTCAGATACTCTTTGATCGCCTTGGCGTCTTCGGCGTCGATGGGCGCGCCGTAGGCCTTGATCATCTTGTTGACCTCGGCGTCCCAGCCTGTCGCGCTGAGATACGGCGAGTTCATCGGGATGTACGCCAGCGTGTGACAGGCTTGGCAATTGCCTTCCACCTTGTCCACACCGGCGCCCGATTTGAGCTTGATCGCCTGCTCGGCATTAGCCGCGCACGGGAGTGCGATTAGCGCGGCAGCGAAACTCAAAACCAATGTCCGCATGGTGCTCCTCCTACGCGTTCAGCGTGATGTTTTGCATCACGTTGTTGTGGTAGCCGGCGCCGTTGAAGATCAGCTCCGCCACCTGAGTTTGTCCGATCTTGTTGGAGGCGTTGACCATCACAGTGTTCTTGCCCTTCTTGGCCGTGAGCACAAAGCTCCATGGACGGAATGCAAACCGCCCGAGGTCGTCGCCGAGCTTTGCCTCCGACCAGGTGTTGCCGCCGTCGGTCGAGACGGCCACGGCGCGGATGCCGTAGCCGCCGTCCCACGCCAGCCCGCTGACCGTCACTCTACCCGGCTTGATCTTGTCGCCGTCGCGGTGGCTGGTGATCAACGAGTTCACCACCATTTCGGTGATCGGGGTGTTCGGCGCGTATTCCTGCGAGGTGAAGCGCGCCACCACCGGGAATTTTCCGATCGGAATACGGTAAGCGGGGTTCATCCAAAAATCGTGAAGCGGCTTGGTGAGCGCGTTGATCGCGTTCACGTGCTTCATCCAATACGTCCCGGTCCAGCCGGGCACGATGATGCGCGCAGGCGCGCCGTTGAAATGCGGCAGCGGTTGTCCGTTCATCTCGTAGGCGATCAGCGTCGATTCATCCATCGCCTTCCAGACCGGAATGCTTTTGACGAAGTCGGGGGTGGTATTGACGGCGGGCCCGTCGGCGCCGCCGAATTGAATCTCGATCGTCTCCTTCTTCAGTCCGACCTTGTCGAGCACGTCCTTCAGCCGCGCGCCCTTCCAGCGCGCGCAGCCCATGGCGCCGTAACCCCATTCGACACCCGGCACGTGGGGTTTCGACAGGCCGCGACGGTTGCCCGAGCACTGATTGACGGCGACCACCTCGACCGCCGGCATCTTTTTCAAGTCGTCGAATGTCAGCTCAGCCTGGCCGTTGGCGCCTTCGCCGCCGACTGCGATCTTATACGTCTTGGGATCGACCTCCGGGATGTCGGACAGGTGATAGCGCACGAAAAACTGATCGTTGGGCGTGATCGGCGTACGCAGATATTCGAGCGGCGCCTCATAGTTCGGCGGGCGGTCGGCCAGTTGGATGAGCGGCTTCTTGCCCGGCAGCGTGCCCATAGTGACGTAGGTACTGACGCCGCTTGGCACTCCAGGAGTGAGCTTGTCCGCGGCGGATTGAGCAAAGGCGATTGACGGCAAGCCGCCGCTCGCCGCCAATGCTGCGCCAGCGCCCGCCGTCTGCAATAGATGACGTCGTGTGATCATCGTTCCTCTCCCTCGAGAGTTCGTGCACAGGCTGGCCGTCGCCAGCCCGTCAAATATTTTTATTTGAATATGATCCGACGATTTTCAGAGGGCGTCAATCGGCTGCAGCAACCGAGGATGGCCGCTTGCTGAAACGAACTCGGTCTCGTCGGATGGGATTCAATCACCGGCCGATGCGACGCGGCTCGGGCCGGGTCGCGAGCGCTTTCCAGAGCAGACGATACTTAGGCGTCGGCGCCAGGATCGGATCGTGCTCGCCGCAGAAGCTGCGGTGCAGCTCGGCCTGCGCAAACAACGCGCCGATTTTCGGATCGCTGCCGGCCGACAGCAGTGTCAGCCGGTCGAGCGCGCAGGCGAGCGTCGCACGCTCGATAAATTCGCCGCCCTGACAGAACCAGCCGGACAACTGCAGCCGCGGATCGTCATACATGCGCACGAAGCCGAGACAATGCCGCGGCGTGCCTTTTGCCGTATCGAAGGGCACGACCGTCACCGGACCGAATTTCGTCTGCAGCGGTTCGCCGGCACCGGCGAGTGCAGGCGCAAGTCCCGCGGCGGCAGCGACAATCTCCGCGATGGGATCGTCGAACGCGCGCAGCTCGGTGCCCGGCCGGTAAATCTCGATTTGCAGGTAAGGCGTCGCCGCGTCGGGATCTCCCAAGCTGAGAATGTCCTTGCGACCGCCGCCGGCGCGGTTGTGCTCGATCGCGTAATGGAATGGCGCCTCGGCCGCTTCCGGGATCGCAAGCGCGAAGGCCGGAAACGGTCTTTCGACCTGTCTCCATGGCGTTCGATCAAGCGGACTGATGGGCGCCATCGTTGGATGCGATTGGAAAAACTGTGCCGCGCCCAGCGAGAGCAATGTGATTGCGCTCAGATAAGCGAGCAGGCGCACGAAAGTGGCGGGCAACTGCTCGCGCCAGGAATAAAGGGCTGGATGCATGCGCCCTCATGCTGCCGTTGTCTTGTGGGCTGTTCTCGCTTAGAAGCGCTGCAATCCGGTTGTGCCGGGCCGTCGTTGGCCGGAGAAAGTTTTTGGAGCGTTAACAATGGGTTACAAAGTGGCCGTGGTGGGTGCCACCGGCAATGTCGGGCGCGAGATGCTCGACATCCTCGCCGAGCGAAATTTCCCCGCCGATGAGGTGGCGGCGCTTGCCTCGCGCAAGAGTCAAGGCACCGAGTGCTCCTTCGGCGATAAGACACTGAAG
>Ga0070740_10001958_pt1 | contig 26040 bp, 19 predicted proteins | sample Coa_R2_FD_67286 | JGI IMG/M metagenome (GOLD analysis project Ga0070740, IMG submission 67286) | Surface soil microbial communities from Centralia Pennsylvania, which are recovering from an underground coalmine fire - Coalmine... | ecosystem: Environmental > Terrestrial > Soil > Unclassified ...
ACCGCTCTGAATGTTTCCCATTGATTTGATTTACGCTTCAGGAGTTCGCCGGCTTGGCACGTTCCGCTACAGAAACGCTCATCACGCAATCAGTGCTCGACCGTCTGATGGCGGTGGAGGACTGGCCGGCCACGCGCTCGCAATCCCTGCGTTATTACAAAGAAGCCTTGAAGCGTGACCTGGAATGGCTGTTGAATACCCGCCAGCCGCCCATCGACGCCATTGCTGATTACCCTCTGGCAAACGCCTCCACTCTGAACTACGGGCTTCCCGACATATCGGCGATGGGACTGAACTCCGCATCCGATAACCGGCGTCTGCGCCAGGCAATTGAGGCATGCCTGCGCTATTTCGAGCCGCGCCTGATGGACGTGCGCGTGACGCTCGATAAAGGCGATACTGCAGAGCGGCGTCTGCGTTTTCACATTGAAGGCAGCATGAAACTCGACCCGGCCCCGGAAGAGATCTCCTTCGACACAGTACTCGAGCTTACCAGCGGCGAGTACAAGGTGAAATAAACGATGCGCGAGGAACTGCTCGAATACTATGAGCGCGAGCTTGCTTATATGCGGCAGCTGGGGGCTGAGTTCGCGCAGAAATATCCGCGCGTCGCCAGTCGATTGCTGCTCGAGCCCGACCGCTGCGACGATCCGCATGTGGAACGTCTGATCGAAGCATTCGCTTTCATGGCTGCGCGAGTCCATCTGCGCATCGACGACGATTTCCCGGAAATCACCTCGGCGCTGCTCGGCATCGTCTCGCCGCATTACCTCAGGCCCATCCCTTCGATGTCGATTGTCGAATGCCAGCTCGATCCGGAGCAGGGAAAACAAACCACGGGTGTAAATATCCCGGCGGGAACCCAGCTCGCCACTAAGCGCACCTTTGACGGCCTGCCGTGCCGTTTTCGCACTTCGTATCCGGTGCAACTATGGCCATTTTCTGTCGAAGAATGTGAGTGGCGCCACCCCGAGCGCCTCACACAGCCAATCCGCGTGCATGGAGCGACGGGCGTTATCCGCATGCGACTTGACTGCGCCCGAGATGTTTTCTTCGACAAGCTGCAGATCGATAGGCTGTCATTCCACCTGACCGGCGAAACCAACGTCGTTCACACGCTCTACGAATTATTCTGCCGGAACTGCATCGGCATCTTCGTCCGCGACCCGCAGCAGCGCGGCGGTAAGATCGTCCCCATCTCTCCATCGGAATTGCGCCCCATGGGCTTCGAAGAAGAGGAAGCGCTCCTGCCATATCCTAAGCGTTCCTTCGAAGGCTATCGGCTGCTGCAGGAATACTTCACCTTCTCAGAAAAGTTTCTCTTCTTTGAATTAGACGGCCTCAAAGCCATCGCCGAAGCCGGTTGCAAAGAGCAGGCGGAAATTCTCTTCTACTTCTCCCGCTTCGACCGCCCGGAGCGCCAGCAGGACCTCGAAATCGGCGTCACCTCACGCACTCTTCGCCTGGGCTGCACGCCGGTCATCAATCTCTTTTCACAGACGGCCGAGCCCATCCTGGTCACGCAGACCAAACACGAATATCCCGTCATTCCCGACGTTCGTCATCAGGAAACCACCGAAATATTCTCCATCGATGATGTGATGGCCTCGAATACCAGCCGTCGCGAAAGCTTTGAGCTCGATCCGCTCTATTCCTATCGCTTTGAGGGTCGCAAGACCGCAGGTCGCGTCTACTGGCATGCCATGCGCCGCCAGAGTGTTCTCGGCGAGCGCCAGCCCTCAACCATGCACATAGCACTGGTCGATGTAGACGGACAGGTCACGCATCCCGACGCAGAAGTGCTCACCGTTCGCACCACCTGCTCCAATTTCGACCTGCCGTCGCGGCTGCCGTTCGGTCTTGAAGAGGGCGACTTCTCCGCAGAAGATTTTCCGGTCGTGCAAACAATCACTGCGCTCCGCCGGCCAACGTCCAGCTATGATCCGCCCGACGAAAAGGGTCAACTATGGCGGCTGGTATCGCAACTGTCGCTTAATTATTTGTCGCTCGCTGAGGAAGGCGTAACCGCATTCCAGGAGATTTTGCGGCTCCACAACTTCACTGACTCGTCATATCTCGAAAACCAGATCGGAGGCATCACCGCGCTCTCATCGCGTCCGCATTTCGCCATCATGCAGTCCGGATTCGGCAACATCCCCGCGCGCGGCATGCGGTTAGAGATCGACTTCGACGAGCGCCAGTTCGTTGGTGGAGGCGTATATCTTTTTGCGAATGTGCTCGACCGCTTCCTCGGCAATTACACCTCGATCAACAGCTTCTGCCAGCTGGCAGCTCGCACCAATCAGAGAAAGGAGATGCTCGGCGAATGGCCACCCAGAGCAGGGAACAAACCGCTACTCTGAATGTCGAACTGAAGACTGCGCGGGAGTTTCAGCATCTCCAGGAACTGCTTGAGCGCGACCCGTGGAGCGTCCAGTTCTTCCAGGCCGTGCGTCTGCTGGAACGCCTCTACCCGGAACGCCGCCCCATCGGCCTCTTTGTTTCGCCCGGCTCAGAAGTCGTCCGTTTCTCATCCGTCCCTACATTCGCTTTTCCCGCAAGCGAAATTCAGGGCTTGGAAAAAGGTAAAGACGGCCAGCTGAAAATGTCCGTGAACTTCATGGGTCTCTCTGCCGCTGTTGGCGCGCTGCCGCATGTCTATACGGATTTTCTCCTTGAGCGCGCAAAAGCTAAAGATCGCGGCCCGGGCGACTTTTTCGATCTCTTCAACCATCGCATCATTTCGCTCTTCTATCGCGCATGGCAGAAGTATCGCTTCTACGTCGCCTATGAGCGCACGGGCGCAGGCGACGATGTCATCAGCACGCGCCTGCTCGATCTTATTGGACTCGGAACCAAAGGCCTCGGCCGTCGCATGCAGATTGCCGACGAAGCCTGTCTCTATTACACCGGACTTCTTTCGCAGCGCCGTCCCACTGCGCAGGGTCTCAGGCAATTGCTCGAAGACTACTTCGCTGTCCCGGTTGAAATTCATCAGTTCACAGGAACATGGAACCGCCTCCCCCCGGAAAACCAGTCGTTCCTGCGCGATGCCGGTCTCTTTTGTGAGCGGCTTGGAATGGGCACCATCGTCGGCGATGAAGTATGGGACCAGCACGGCACCGTCACCATACGCCTTGGTCCGATGAAGTTTGAGCGCTACCAGCAGTTTCTGCCCGGCGCGGATGCGCATCGCGAGCTGCAATCATGGCTGCGTTTTTATGCCAATCGCGAATTCGATTTCATAATCCAGCTCGTTCTCGAGCGCGACGAGACGCCCGGTATGGAATTAGGCGCCGCGGGACCGCGATCTTCCCGTCTTGGCTTGGTGAGCTGGATCAAGAACCGTCCGCTTCATCGCGATCCGGACGACGCTACATACAAGCTGTCTTAAAGCAGATTCAGTGTATAAGGCGCTGTCATTCTGACGACCTGAGGAAGGAAGAATTTTAATGATGTACACCACAACCGGAATCTCAGGGATCAGAACAATGCCGCCCTTATAGTATTGCCGCTGAAATCATAGTCACTCTGGGGGAAGAAAGATGAGCCTGAACCTGAAATCGCTGATCAACAAACTGGACGATGCAACTCGCAGTGCCTTTGAAGCTGCCGCTGGCCTCTGTGTTTCACGCACCCACTACGACATTGAAGTCGAGCACTATCTGATGAAGGCCATCGATAGCTCCGATAACGACATTGCCTTCATCCTCAAACAGTATGGCGTAGATAAAACGCGCCTCACGCGCGAACTCGAGCGCAGCCTTGACCGCCTGAAAACCGGCAACGCTCGCAGCCCAGCCTTCAGCCCGCAGCTCGTCAAGATGCTCACCGAAGCCTGGACCATCGCAACCATCGAGTACGATGCCAACCAGATTCGCACCGGCTTTACCCTGCTTGCACTCCTGCAGAATGACGAGCTCGTTCGTCTCATCCGCGACGTAAGCAAAGAGCTGCAGCTGATCCCCGCCGAGACTCTGCGCAACGACTTTTTCACCATCACCGCGAAATCCCGCGAAGAGCACTCCGCGGCCGGTACAACCGCTCCAGCGGCAGCAGGCGGAGACGGAGCGCCGCGCTCCACGGGTTCTGGCAAGACTCAGCATCTCGATCAATACACAGAAAACCTCACAGCAAAGGGCAAAGCCGGGAAGATCGATCCTGTCCTCGGGCGCGATTCCGAGATTCGCCAGGTCGTCGATATTCTCATGCGCCGCCGCCAGAACAACCCCATCCTCACCGGCGAAGCGGGCGTAGGCAAAACCGCCGTCGTCGAAGGCTTCGCTCTGCGAGTTGCTCAGGGCGATGTTCCGCCCGCGCTCAAAAACGTGCAGGTCCACAGTCTCGATCTTGCGTTGTTGCAGGCCGGAGCAGGCGTGAAAGGCGAATTCGAAAATCGCCTCAAAGGACTCATCAACGAAGTCAAATCCTCGCCGCATCCCATCATTCTCTTCATTGACGAAGCGCACACCATGATCGGCGCAGGCGGTCAGGCCGGCCAGAACGATGCCGCCAACCTGCTCAAGCCCGCTCTCGCGCGCGGTGAACTGCGCACCATCGCCGCCACCACATGGTCCGAATACAAAAAGTTTTTCGAAAAAGACGCAGCGCTCGCGCGCCGTTTCCAGGTCGTGAAAGTCGAAGAGCCCAGCGAAGAGCAGTGCTGCACCATGCTGCGCGGCATCATCGCCGCCATGGAAAAGCACCACAACCTCCGCATTCTCGATCAGGCCGTCACTTCCACGGTGAAGCTCTCGCACCGCTATCTCGCAGGACGCCAGCTTCCCGACAAAGCCGTCAGCGTACTCGACACTGCCTGCGCGCGTCTCGCTCTCGGACAGACCACCATCCCGCCCGCCATCGAGGACGCAACCAGACGCATCGACGACCTGAAAGTTCAGAAACAAATTCTCGAACGCGAAACCACCGTTGGCGAAGACCACGCCGAACGCCTCCAATTGATCGAAGATCAGCTCGCAAAGACCGAAGAATCTCTCGGCAAGCTGAACCAGCAGTGGCAGAAAGAAGTCGATCTGGTCAGCCGCATTCGCGCCATGCGCGAAGCGTTGGAATCAGGCGCAGAAACGTTCAAAGCCGAGGGTGACAGCAAACCTGAAGTCAAACCATCGCTCGAAGCTCTGCAGGCCCTCGAATCCGAGCTCGAAAAAGTCCAGGGCGAAAACCCGCTCATGCATGTCTGCGTTGACGAGCAGATCGTCGGCGAAGTCATCTCCGCATGGACCGGTATCCCGCTCGGCAAAATGGTCAAGGATGAAATAACATCCGTCCTCGAACTCGATCAGCAGCTCAGGAAGCGCGTTATCGGTCAGGACCACGGCCTCGCCGCCATCGCCCAGCGCATCATTACCTCACGCGCCTCGCTCGACGATCCCGGCAAGCCCGTCGGCGTCTTCATGCTCGTCGGCCCCAGCGGAGTCGGCAAAACCGAAACCGCTCTCGCGCTCTCTGATCTGCTCTACGGAGGTGAGCGCAACCTCATCACCATCAACATGTCGGAGTTTCAGGAAGCACACACCGTCTCATCCCTCAAAGGCTCGCCTCCGGGATACGTCGGTTACGGCGAAGGCGGCGTTCTTACCGAAGCCGTCCGTCGCCGCCCCTACTCTGTTGTCCTTCTCGACGAAGTAGAAAAAGCGCACCCCGATGTGCTCGAGCTTTTCTACCAGGTCTTCGACAAGGGCAACATGGAAGACGGCGAGGGCCGCTCCATTGACTTCAAAAATTGCATCATCATCCTTACCAGCAACGCGGCAACCGACACGCTGGCCAAGCTCACGGCAGACAAAGAAACCATGCCCGACGCCGATGGTCTGCTCGCCGCCATCAAACCCGAGCTGAACAAAATCTTCAAACCGGCATTCCTCGGCCGCATGATGATCATCCCCTATTTCCCGGTGCGCGACGAAGCACTCAAGCAGATCATCCGCCTTAAGATCGGCAAAGTTCAGCGCCGTCTGCAGGAGACGCACAAAATCGCGCTTACCTATGACGACGCTGTGCTCGAAGAAGTAGCCAAGCGCTGCACCGAAGTCGAAAGCGGCGCGCGCAACGTCGACAACATCCTCACCAACACCATGCTGCCCGAGATTTCCCGTCAGGTGCTCGCGCGCATGGCTGAAGAAACCCTGACAGAAAAGGTCGCTGTCAGCGTCTCCCCTGAAGGACGCTTTACATACGAATGGTAGTGCATATTCAAAATGCTTTTGGGTAGAAGCACCGGGCTTTAGCCCGGTGAAAGGAAACGCGAAATTCAGGGCTTTAGCCCTGGTTTCCGATCAGGCCCTTTGATCGACCGCGCGGCAGCGTGAAACGTTCACCGCCGCGCGTCAACTAAAGGAAAGAAGCGGCAAACGCGTATGGCATCGATACAGGCAGACCGGATTCTCAGCTTCACCAGCACGCTCGGACAAGATGTCCTCCTGCCGGAGTTTCTCGCCGGAGTGGAAGGCATCTCCGAGATGTTCTATTACCAGCTGGAGCTCGTCGCAGATGTCAACAAGACCATCAATCCAAAGAGCATTGTCGGAACAAAGGTCACCATTGGCATCCTCGCCGACGACAGCGGAACTTACCGTTACATCAACGGCATCGTCGCCAGCTTCGAATCCTGCGGCGGCGATGAAGAATACAACAACTACCGCGCCTACATCGTGCCCAGTCTCTGGCTGCTCACGCTGAACGTCAACACCCGCGTCTTCCAGAACAAAACCGTCACCGATGTAATCCAGGCTGTGCTTTCCCCCTACAACATCAGTCCCTCCATCCAGACCTCCGGGACCTATACTCCGATGGAATATTGCGTCCAGTACCGTGAGACTGACTTCGCCTTCATCTCGCGTCTCATGGAGCAGCACGGCATCCTCTACTACTTCCAGCACACAAAAGACGACCACACCTTCACCCTGCAGGACACATCCACCAAGCTCAGCGCCTGCGCCATTCAAAACAAATTCCGCTACGCGCCGCTGGGCGAGAAATCCGAAGGCTTTTACGATTTCGTCATCACCAATCTCCGCTCCAAAACCGGCATGGTCACCGGCAAATACACCGCATGGGATTACAGCTTCATCCGTTACCAGAAGCTCCCGAACCCATTGACAAGCATGCAGACCGCCGGCCCGCTCGGTGCTAACAGCCATGAGCAATACGATTATGCCGACAGCGCAGCAGCCTATCTCAAGGAACCCGGCTCCGATTCCACCATCGCTGACCTCTCCAACTTCTTCCAGACCATGCGCCGCGATGCGGGCGATGCCGAAAGCGTCATCCTCGAAGGCACTTCCAACGCCATCTCCATGCAGACAGGCTGCAACTTCACTCTGACCGAGTACCCGCAATCGGCAATCAACGGAAAATATCTGCTCACTCGCGTCGAGCACAGCGTCCGCCAGACGCCGCCCTATCGCGCGCGCGGTACAACTAACACATCGCCCTACAACAACACGTTCACCGCCATCCCGTTTGCCACGCTTTACCGTCCGCAACGCAGAACACCCAAGCCGGTCGTCAATGGCATGCACACCGGCCAGGTCGTCGTCCCCTCCGGCGAAGACTCGCACATGGACAAGTATGGCCGCGTCAACGTCCAATTCTTCTGGGACCGCCTGCGCAAGGCCAATACGCCTGACAACACATGGCTCCGCGTCGCCCAGTCATGGGCCGGCAAAGGATGGGGCACTTATTATTGGCCACGCGTCAATGATGAGGTCCTGGTCGATTTCATCGAAGGCGACCCTGACCAGCCCATCGTCGTCGGCTCCGTCTATAACGGCGTCAATATGCCGAAGTACGATCCCGCTGGCCAGTACACGCTCTCCGGCATCCTCACTCGCAGTTCGAAAGGCGGAGGCGCGGCCAACGCCAATGAACTCCGCTTCGAAGACCTCAAAGGCAAAGAGCAGGTCTACATCAATGCCGAGCGCGACTATGACCTGCACGTCGAGCACGATCACCACACGCTCATTGGCAACCAGCAGCATGAGCAGATTACCGACGATCACTACGTCCAGACCGGCGGCGACACGCATCTGCACGTCAAGAAAAAGCTCTACGAAAAAATCGACGACGAAGTCCACCAGACCTACGGCGCAAAGCAGCTTATCAAGATCAGCGCCGACCGTGGCGAATCCGTCGGCGCAAACTCCGCATTGAAAGTCGGCGCAAATTCTGACATCAACGTCGGAGCCAACCTGACCGAAAAAGTCGGCGCAAATTACTCGCTCGAAGTCGGCATCAACGAAAACCACAAGGTCGGCATGATGTACAACATCGAGTCCGGCATGATGATCAACATCAAAGCCGGGATGTCCATCGTGCTCGACGCGCCGATGGGCGTCAGCCTCACCTGCGGGGGCAACTTTGTGAACCTCACGCCCGCCGGCATCATGATTCAGGGCATTCTGGTCAACATCAACAGCGGTGGCGCGGCCATGTCCGCTCAATCCGCCAGCACACAGTCTCCACAAGCCCCCGATTCACCCACAGCTCCCAAGGATCCAACTTTCCCCGGCGACGCTCCGCCATCGCAGGCCGCTTCCGGATCATCCAGCTCATCTACGACCACCCCAAAAGCAACCACCGGCTCAGCTTCAGGTCCTGCCGCATCTCCAGCTTCGCCTGCTGCTCCTCCAGCCGCTGCCGCAGCATCCGGAGCGGGGGGTGCAGCCTCTGATGCAGCCAATCAGGCAGAACAGGCCGCTCAGCAGGCAACACAGCAAGCAGCCCAGGCTGCGCAACAGGCGGCAAATCAGGCCCAGCAGTTCGCAAATATGGCTGAGCAGGCTGCTCAACAAGCGCAGCAACAGGCCCAGCAAGCGGTCAATCAGGTCACGCAGGAAGCGCGTCAAGCCTATCAGCAAGCCAATCAAGCCGTACAACAGGCACAGCAGCAGGTCAGCCAGGCCGCGGCGCAGGGACAGCAAGCCGCTCAACAGGCTCTGAATCAGGCGCAGCAAGCGGCTCAGCAAACAGCACAGCAAGCCGCTGCGGCCGTACAGCAGGCCCAGCAACAAGCCCAGCAAGTGGAACAACAGGCACAACAAGCTGCCCAGCAGGCTCAACAACAAGCCCAGCAAGCTGCACAACAAGCGCAGCAGGCCGCGCAGGCTGCAGCCCAACAGGCCCAGCAGCAGGCGAATCAAGCAGTTCAGCAAGGCCGGCAGGCGGCGCAACAAGCACAACAACAGGCGCAGCAGGCCGCCCAACAGGCACAACAACAAGCCCAGCAGGCGGCGAATCAGGCGCAGCAAGCTGCACAGCAGGCCCAGCAACAGGCACAGCAGGCTGCCTCGCAGGTCCAGGGAGCAGCCCAGCAGGCAACGCAACAAGCCCAACAGGCTGCGCAGCAGGCAACGCAATCAGCGCAACAGGCCATTGGCCAGGCATTGAAAGGATTCTAGTCAGCTATGGGCATGCCTGCAGCCACCATCACCAGCATGACCGCGCACGGCGGCAACGTCGTCATGGGCTTTCCCCAGGTCCTCATCAACTTCATGCCGGCCTCACGCATCACCGACATGCACGTCTGCCCCATGGTCACCGGAATAGTCCCGCACGTCGGCGGTCCCTTCATCCTTGGCGCCATGACCGTCCTCACCGGATTCATGCCGCAGTCCCGCGTCACCGACCAGCTCGTCTGCGTCGGCCCACCCGACGTCTGCGTCATGGGAGCAACAACCGTCCTCGTCGGCATGGCTGGAGCGGGCGGAGGCGCAGGCGGGGGTGGAGGAGCTGGCGGTGCAATGGGGGGCATCGCCGCCCTGGGAGCATCTGTCCCCATGCAGAACCCGGCGTCCGCCGCGGCTGCAGCTCCGACACAGGCCTCGCTGCAGCCAGACGGGACCATCGCCATGCAAACCACGGCCCCACTAAGCAGCTTGCCGCCTATGCAGTTGCAATCGCCCGGATTTCCCGATCTCCCTCCGGAAGTCACCGCCACGTTCCAAAGTGTGGCGCCGGTCACGCTTCCGCAGGGAACGCAGCTCTTTGCCGCCGCCAGTTCCGCAGCCAACAGTGTTCCCAGCTTCTGGTCCAGCATTCCTCCCGAAATCACCGAGGGAGCCAGCGACCTGGTCAAAGTCCTCACCGTCACCGCGCCGGAAGGTCTGAAGGCATGGGCCGGACAGGCCGCCACCGAAATCGCGCCTGTCGTCTCGCAAGCTCAGCAAGCTGCCCAACAAGCCGTGAATGAAGCCCGGCAAAACCTCCAGCAAATCCAGCAACAGGCCCAGCAGCAGATGCAGGCGGCGCAACAGCAGGTTCAGCAGGCTCAGCAACAGGTCCAGCAGGCCACTGCTCAGGGAAAAACCGCCGCGCAACAGGCCCTGAATCAGGCCCAACAGCAGGTTCAGCAAGTACAGCAGCAGAGCGCGGCAGCTTTACAGCAGGCACAGCAGCAATTCAACCAGGCCCAGCAACAGGCAAAGCAGGCGCTCCAGCAAGCGCAACAGGAGGCGCATCAGGCACAACAGCAAGCCCAGCAGGGAATGAATCAGGCGCAACAGGCCGCTGGCCAGGCCCAGCAACAGGCGACTCAGGTCTGGACCTCTGCCGGCTCAGCCGCGAATCAGGCTATTCAATCCTTTGCTGCACCCAAAAAGGGTTAACGCATGATCGTTACGCAGATCATTCCCCAGCCCGTCGCCGAGCGCTACTTCAACGCGCTGAAAAGCTTGGTTTTGACCGTGCAATCCGCCATTCGCAACGCAGAAAACGCGTCGGAGGCCGCCGGTTGTCAGCAAAAAATGCTGCCGCTCCTCGAAAATCGCCTCGCTTCTGCGCAAAAAGCCATGGCCCATCACGCAATCGGCGATCAGGAACCACTCGTCAGCCTCGCCCTCAAATCACGATATCTGGCCCGCGAAACCGATGGCTACTCACTTAGTTTCGCGGGCGAAGCATTGGCAACGCAATTTGAAGACCGGCGTCGTCTCGTAGTCTTTGCAGCCTGGCAGGTCTGCGAATCCGCCGGCGTTGTGTGAAAGGAAGTATTAGCAAAATACAGACATGGTGGCCCATTCAAGCCCTCTTTGGCTTGAGTGGGGCAGGTCCCTGATTTGTGGGAATAACTTGCAATTGAACTTAAGCTGTGCCTGGGTGTCCCAGATCTTGAAAAGACTTGGGATTTGCAGATTTGAATAATGACCTCTCCTCAACAACCCGCAATCCAGTCCAATGCCGCCCGCATCGGCCGATGGATCATCCCGGCCATCCCTTTCGGATGGACATGGATTCCGGATTTCGGCATCCAGAAAAGCGGCGAGAATACAGTTCCAAGCAATGTCTATCTCAAGGAAGATGAGCTGCTTGCAGGCGATCAGCTCAACCCCTACATTCAGGTTCAGATCACCCTGATGAAGCGTGCTTTTCTCAATCCCACCATCGCAGGCCCTGCGCCGTTGCAGTTCTCCGGGGCAGATGAAGCCGGACTGCTCATGCTGAAGCATCAGCCTATGAATCAGGTAACGGTTATCCAGGTCCAGCACTATATCAGGAGCGGCAAATGGATCGGCATCGCCACACTGACCACCACCGAACCGGAGTTGCTCAAGGTCCGTCCGGATTTCGAGCAGTTCATGAAGCTCCTGCAGATCAGTCCCGCGAGCTAAACCAAATCGCACTTGAAGTGAATCTGAAAATGAATTGTCATCTCGACCGAAGCAATCGGAGGGAGCGCAGCGGAGAGACCTGCAGTTTGTTTTCCTGGATACGCGCCAGGATCAAAATACATTACAGCTTTAAAGTTGCGTATCCTGTAGCAGCGCACTGAGAATGTACCCATGTTTGTTTTGTCCGACGCGACGTATCAGGACTCCAAAGCGCTAAGCACCTCTCCGGCGAAATTCAAATCACTTGCAAGCCTTTCGACACACACAAGTGATCCTTTGGAGCAGGAAGCCGAGAGAATAGCCGAGCAGATTGCAGGCCCGGCAGGCCTCCTTCCCCAACACTCGCAGAGCAGACACGAAGACGAACTGCATCGGAGCGCTGGCAAAATACCCGGTTCAGGACAGGCGCTTCATCCAGCAGACAGAGAATATATGGAGTCCCGCTTCGGGCATAACTTCGGCCATGTCCGCGTACATGCCGGCAGCGATGCCGAAAGGGCCGCAGATAACGTAGACGCGCTGGCCTATACCGTAGGAAGCAACATCGTCTTCGGCGCAGGTCAGTACCATCCCGGAACACCCGGTGGACGCCGGTTGCTGGCCCATGAACTGACGCATGTAGTTCAGCAAAGCGGCTTAAGGGGAACCGCAATCTCCCGACAGGCTGTTTCCGGAACGATGCAGCGAGCGCCGCGCAACCCTATCGATGACACAGCGAAGAAGATTATCGAAGCCGCCAAAGACACGAGCAAAGCCGTCGATCAACGCGCTATTCAGGCAGTGAATGACATCGTGAAGGCCTACTACGATTCCGGGATGGTCGATTCTGTGGTCTACAAAGAAGATCAGATAGGCCTCGAGACCACTCCGATAGGCAAAGGAAAGGACATCAAAGGAAAGATCACGGTTGGACGTGACTTCCTCGATCATATCGACTCATTCGCGCGGCGCGTGCTGCAGGTAGGCCACGAACTCGAGCATGTAAAACAGCAGCGCGAGGGAATGGGCGGGCACAACAAATCGCATGAGCGCGAGTTCCTGGCCTTCTATTGGGAGGCAACGCAGATAGAAAAAACAGGCACGGGACGGATGCCGCACGCAACCCGCGTCAGTCTGATCGATGAAGCGCTGCGAAATTACTACTGCCTGTCCAAAGACGATCAGGACAAATACGCCCCGAAGAAGGACGAACTACTGACGTTGCGAAGCTCAGAAGAGCGCAAAGGCGGCAATGACCATACCGACCCGCCAACCGCATGCCCTTCAGGGAAATAACGTGAGGGATGTTGAAAATAAGCTAAACCACAGTTCAAAAATATGCTGAAAAACCTCTTGTGATTTTCTCTGCGAAACCTTGTGCCCTCTGTGTCGGAGCTTTTTTCATTTCCACATGCTTCAAATAGATATTCACCTTTTCTTCTCCTAGAATGGAGCAGATGCCCGGCATCACCAGCAGCGCTCTTCGACGCTCCCTCAGCGAACGGAATATAACTCGTGCCCGTGAGCATGAGCACGAGCTGAGTTACGGCTCCACCCCCAGCGTGATTTATCACGATGAGGAAGGAAAGCACGGCAATTTTCTTCCGGCATCGTACCGGGCGATCTGCGCCCATCCCGAATGGCGCAAGCGGCTGGAGAAAGCCTATACAGGGTCCCGCTGGGTTCCGCGCTCATGGGAGCGGCAACGCCGCGAACTGGACTGCGCCAACAGCTCCGATGCGCTGCTGATGAATGTTTTCTGCTATCCGAAAGTGCTGTTGCGGCCTGAAATTTGCGGAATGTTGGGAATTGAGCCGGGACTTATGCCCGAATTTGGCTATAGACCGCGAATTCCGCTCACAAATGGGCGAGGAGATGCGACAGAAATCGACATGAAACTCGGCAATCTTCTCGTCGAGTCAAAGCTCACAGAGACCGGGTTTCAAACGGCCCCTTATCGGCTCGTGCTCCGCTATCGCGACCTTCACGAAGTGTTCAACACCGATGAGCTGCCACAAACAGAGGAAGTGTTCAGTGGATATCAGCTGATCCGCGGAGCGCTGGCAGCGTATTCGACAGGTGGCTCCTTCCTGCTTTTGTGTGATGCCCGGCGAACGGACCTGATCGAATGTTGGTTTAATATCGTGCGGGCCGTTCGCTCATGCGATCTGCGCTGCCGACTCAAGCTGCTTACCTGGCAGGAGATTGCGCGAGCCGTCCCGCCAACTCTGCGACGGTTTCTGTACGAGAAGTATGGAATAACCCATCTAACTCCCTAAGCATCTGAGGGTATGCAGGTTGGCAACGACAAATGAAATCACTGGCAGACCCAACACGACTCAAACCCAAAAAAGGCGGACTGCTTCAGGTCATTGTGGAGACGCCCGCGAAGAGCCGGAACAAATTCGCCTTCGATCCTGAGCAGAGAATCTTCGCGCTCCAAAAAGTGCTGCCCGCCGGAATGGTCTTCCCCTATGATTTCGGGTTTCTTCCACAAACAGAAGCTCCGGACGGGGACCCCATCGATGTGCTGCTGCTGATGGATGAGCCTGCATTTCCCGGTTGCGCCGTGCGCGTGCATCTGATTGGCGTGATCGAGGGCGAGCAGCTGGATGGAAAGAAAAAGATCAGAAATGACAGATTGGTTGCGGTAGCGGAAGCCAACCACATATATGCCAACGTGAGAAAGCTGTCCGACCTTCCGGAAAAAGGATCGAGGAGCTTCAGCAATTCTTCGTGAACTATCACAACCTCGAAGGCAAGAAGTATCGCCTGCTGGGATGCAAGGGCGCGCGCGCCGCTCTCCGGCTGATCAAAGAAGCAAAAAGAGCGGCCTGAAGTTCACGCAGGCTGCTGCTGTGTCATGCAGTGCAGTGCGCCCAGCCCCCAGATGAAATCGCCGCAGTGGATGCCGATGATCTCGCGGCCAGGAAAGAGATCAGCGAGAATGCCGAGTGCCCTGCGGTCATTCGCATCATTGAAAGTGGGAACAAGAACCAGTTCATTTGCGACGTAGAAGTTACCGTAGCTCGCCGGAAGGCGCTGGCCTTCAAAGATGACCGGCGATGGCATGGGCAGCTCGACGATATGGAATGGCTTGCCGTTGAGATTACGGGCAGACTTGAGACGATCAAGATTTTCCGCAAGCGGCAGGTGATTGTCGTCGGCGGTGTTTGGTTCGACAACGGTAACAATCGTGTTCTCGCTGACGAAGCGGGTGATGTCGTCCACATGGCCGTGCGTATCGTCGCCGGCGATGCCGCGATTCATCCAGAGGACCTGATCGATGCCCAGATAATCGTGAAACACCTTCTCCAGCTGCTCGCGGCTGATACCGGGATTGCGCTGCTGGACTTCGCTCAACAGGCATTCTTCCGTCGTGATGAGGCTGCCTGCGCCATTCACATCAATGGACCCGCCTTCGAGAACGACGCGATGATCTCCGATTATGGGTTGCCACTGCTGCAGGCGAAGTTCTTTGGCAACATGGTCGGGAATTTCGTTGTCGAGTTGCCAGTTGTCGTACTTGGCCCACGCATTGAACTTCCAATTCGTGATGGCTAATCCTGTGTCATTCTTCACAAATATCGGGCCTGAATCGCGCGTCCAGACGCGATCAGTAGGCCACTGATGAAAGAAGACATTGGCAATGTTTGCGCCGGAGCGCTTTAGGATGCTGCGAGCGCGCTTTGCTGCGGCTGCATCATTAACAAGGATGTGAACCAGCTCGACGCGCGAGAGATGACGGACGATATCGGCGTAGACCCACGGTATAGCCTGAAATTTCCCCGGCCAGTCCGAAGCATTGTGGGGCCACGCGATCCACGTGGCGGCATGCGCTTGCCACTCTGCGGGCATGCGGTAATTGTGATCACGTGGAGTATCTTGCATCATCGAGTTCTCGAATTCATTTCATTGTTGCGTGTTGCTTCAGCATTCTGAACGAAGCAAAGGTGTAGTGAAGAATCTCAAAGCATCAATGTGCCCACTTTAGCTGTAGTCACTTGTCTCACGACGAAAGCCTCATTTCTCCAGTGTGGTTGCGTCGAGAAAGCGATGTACGATGGGCGAATACGCATCAATGCGGCGGTCGCGCAGGAACGGCCAGTTGCGGCGCACATCCTCCATCGAGCGGATATCGACTTCGCCGATCAGAATTTCTTCCTTGTCATGCGACGCCTTGGCGATGATGCGGCCAAACGGATCAGCAATAAACGAACCGCCCCAGAACTCAAGCCCCGGGCCTTCGACGCGATTTCCGCGCACATCACCTTGCTCGTGTCCCACCCGGTTGACTGCTCCTACGAAGACGCCGTTAGCGATAGCATGTGCACGCTGGATCGTCTGCCAGGCCTCATATTGAGCAGTGCCGAATTCTTCTTTTTCTGCCGGATGCCAGCCGATAGCCGTCGGATAGAAGAGGACATTAGCTCCCTGCAGTGCCGTAATACGCGCACCCTCCGGATACCACTGGTCCCAGCAAACAAGCGTGCCGACTTTTCCGAATGCCGTGTCGAATGCCTTGAAGCCGAGATCGCCGGGGGTGAAATAAAACTTCTCATAATAAAGCGGATCATCCGGGATGTGCATCTTGCGGTACACTCCGGCAATGGTTCCATCCTGCTGAATGATGGCAGCCGTGTTGTGGTAGAGTCCGGGAGCGCGGCGCTCGAAAAGGGAAGCAATGACGACCACCTTCTCTTCACGAGCAACAGCGCTCAGACGTTCAGTGCTGGGGCCGGGAATTGGCTCGGCGAGATCGAAGAGGGCGATGTCTTCGCGCTGGCAGAAATATTGCGCCCGAAATAGTTCAGGCAGGCAGACCACATTCGCGCCTTCACGGGCAGCTTCGCGAACGCGATCAGCGGCCTTGTCAAGATTCGCGTCAGGATCAGGCGTGCATGACATCTGCACAAGTCCGATTCGGTAATTGGGGTTTGACGGCATATTTTTTGCTTCTCTTTGAAACAAGTTACAGAAAAATTGTTTAAAGACAGAGAAAAGGCGCAGGCACATGCCCGCGCCTTTATGCTATGTATCCAGTTTATTCGAAAATGAGAATCGCTGCCGCGATGGTTGTCGTCCAGCGGCCATGCTTATCGCCGATTGCCGACTGAGTAACGTTAGCAGTCCGGACAATCTTGTTCGAGATGCGATAAATTTCCTTCTTCTCGTCCCAGCTTTTGTCGGGGTCGAATTCAAGGTTCAACGTAGTCGCCAGCATCTCAGCGGCAAGCTCCTCCGCATATTCGCCGGCCTGTTCCTCCGTTTCGCCGAAGCTATGGTGCTCGCTTAGATAACCATACGTATTACGGTCGCTGGGGATCGCTACGCCGATGCTCGATGCAACAAGACGATGCGGCTCGCGCGTAGAGTTTTCCGCAACGACCGCAAACACGACTTCGCCTGGATGCAGATACTTCAGTCCTTCTTTGCGCGGAATGAGTTTGGCTTGTGGCGGAAAAATGGACGAGACGCGAACAAGGTTCTGGGCGGCAATTCCTGCGTCGCGCAAAGCCAGTTCAAAAGAGGTCAGGCGCTCCTTGTGTTTGCCCACACCCTTGGTGAAAAACAGCCGCTTCGGGACCATGTTTTTTCCCAACTATTGTTCCTCCGCTACAGAAAGCCTGCTTTCTTAACTTAGGATGCAGAAAAGATAATACGGCAGAATGTAGATATATTTCGATGCCGGATTGAGATTATGGCTTCCTGCCAGCCTCTTTTCGACAGATTTGTCATCCCGGCCGGAGCGCTTTTAGCGCGTAGCAGAGGGACCTGCTGTTTTCCAGTCGCGCCCGTTTTGGCGTGTGAAGGGAAACTGGAGATCCTTCGACTCCGCGCAATGCGCTGCGCTCAGGATGACAACACCAGGCAGTCAATAGCTTGCCTTAGTGGCCCATGGCATCCTGCGGAGGCTTCTTCATGGCCGGCGGCTTGCGCATGATGAACGGCAGGGGAATAAGACAGGCAATAATCATGCTCAGCCACCAGAAGGCATTCATATAGCTCAGCATCGAAGATTGCTGTACAAGCACCTGATAGGCATGGCCAGCGGCAGTCTGCCCAGCCTGATCGGAGCTTTGCCCAAGCTGCATCAGGGCGTGTTTGGTGTTATCGATAAATTGCGTATAGCGTGGACTCCCCGGCACAACGTTAGCGCCCAGCACTGATTGATGCGTCTGCTGCGTGCGTTGCAGGAAGGTTGTCAGCAGGGCAGTGCCGACGCTGCCGCCCAGGTTACGCGCAAAGTTCGAGAAGCTGGAAATCTGATTGTTCTTGTTAAACGGAACGCCGACGTAGTTCAACGTGCTGATGGGAATGAATACAAAAGCCAGTCCGCAGACCTGGAACATGCGCCAGAGCACAATCGTCCCGAAATTGGTTTCAAGGTCCAGCCGCGTAAGGTTGTAAAGCCCAAGCGCGGTGATGGAGTAGCCGATAGCCACCAGCAGGCGCGCGTCCATTTTGCCAATGAGCCGCCCCGCAATCGGCATCATCAGCATCAGGATGAAGCCGCCGGGCGAGAGCGCCATGCCCGCCTGCTCGGCTGTGTAGCCCATCAGGACCTGCAGAAACTGCGGGATGAGCACCGTCGACCCGAAGAGCACCATGCCCAAAATAAATTGCAGAAAAATGGCTGTGCCGAAATTGCGATTCTTCAGCAGCTTTAAATCGACAATCGGATCTTCGTGGTTCCACTCCCATATAACGAACGCAATCAGCGTACACATGGCGAGAACAAAGAACGTCGTGATCTTCGTGTCGCCGAACCAGTCTTTCTCCTGGCCTTTGTCCAGAACGAATTCCAGAAAACCGACGCCAACCGTAATCAAACCCAGGCCAACAGTATCGACCGAGCGCACATTCCTGCGCTCTTCCTTCAAATACGGCGGGTCTTCGACCATGCGGTTACTGAGAATGATCGAAAGAATCCCGATGGGGATGTTGATAAAGAAGATCCAATGCCAGGTAAAGTTGTCGGTGATCCAGCCGCCAAGCGTAGGCCCGATGGCAGGAGCAACCACAACCGCCATTCCATAGACGGCAAATGCCTGCCCGCGTTTGCTCACGGGAAAGGTATCAGCGAGAATCGCCTGTTCGCTGGGAGCGAGGCCGCCCCCGCCGGCGCCTTGCAGCACTCGCGCCAGAATAAGCATGGGCAGCGACTGGGCGATGCCGCACATAAATGAGCAGACCGTAAAAACAACGACGCAGGTCATGTAGAAGCGCTTGCGTCCGAAGCGAGTAGCCAGCCAGCCTGAGATAGGCAGAACAACCGCGCTTGAAACCAGATAGCTGGTCAGAACCCAGGTAGCTTCTTCCTGGCTGGCCCCGAGCGATCCAGCCATGTGCGGCAGCGCGACATTAGCGATAGAGGTGTCCAGCACCTCCATAAAGGTAGCCAGCGTAACCGTGAGCGCAACCAGCCAGGGATTATGCTTCGGTTTCCAGTTGTGGTAATCGATGTGGTCAGACACGCCTTTACCTTCGCTTCATTCGGGGCAAAAATGTACTGGGTTAACTCCAGAGTAACAGCTTATGCGTGCTTTAAGATGTCGCTATGTATATTCATTGCTTCGCTTTTCGCTGGAAACCGGGTGTTACGGATGAGCAGATTGACCGTGCCGCTGTAGAGATTCGCGCGATGCAGGGACATGTTCCCGGCCTGCTCGAAACGCATGTAGGAAAGAATGAGTCGCCGCGCAGCCAGGGATACGCCTTTGGCGGAGTGATGAAGTTTGAGGATAAAGCCAGTTTTGAAGCATACGGCTCGAATCCGGTGCATCAGAAATTACTGAGCTGGTTGATGCCTTTGATTGAGCCGGTGGAATTGGATTTCCCTGCTTAGTTTTGGGAATGCAGCTTGCTGTTTGCTCATAAATATCAGTATTGTCATCCTGAGCGACGCACTGCAGGTGCGGAGTCGAAGGATCTGCTTTTCGCTGATCAAGGCATGAATAAGAGTGCCATCCTACCGCGCCTTTGCTATAGAGCCTGCCCTGAGCGAGGTCGGGAAGGTACAAAATTCAATAAACAGTGTGTCCGGTTCCGAACGATTCATACGCAATTCCGGACAGCGTTCTACCTCACAAGGCTTGCATTCGCGGTGAGAAACTCCATAAATTGAGTAGTTTGGGCACTCGCGGCTGATGGCAGCATGTTTGCTGGTCTTTCCGCGGGGGGTGTGTTTCATGCCATTGATCTTCGCCGATCTGCGATATGCCCTGAGACAACTGAGAAAATCTCCTGGATTTACCATTACGGCTATTCTGACGCTGGCTCTGGGAATCGGCGCGAGCACCGCGATTTTCACGCTCTTCGATCAGGCTTTGTTGCGGACTCTGCCCGTAAAGAATCCCAATGAGCTGGTGCTGTTGCGGTTTTCCGGAGGAGCCTGGGGGCATGTTAGCGAGCAGGGCGGCGATCACGAAGGCGCGCATCCGTACTTTTCCTATCCCATGTATCGCGATCTGCGAGACAAAACGTCGGTTTTCAATGGGTTGATTGCGACGGCTGTTGGCTCCGCTGGAGTGAGCTTTCACCCCAGCACGCAAAGTTCGCGTACCGGGGACCCCGGCTGGAATAACAGTGCAGATGCAATCCACCTTGAGATGGTGAGCGGCAACTATTTCAATGTATTGGGCATTCAACCCGCAGCCGGACGGCTATTTGCGCTTAGCGATGAGACAGTTGCGGGCGCCGATCCCTACGCTGTGTTGAGTTTCGATTATTGGAAGACACGCTTCGCGGAGAATCCGCAAGTCATTGGGCAGAGCATCGCGATCAACGGAAAGCCGTTTACGGTAGTGGGCGTAGCGCCCCCGAATTTTCAAAGCGTGGTGTGGGGAGATACGCCTCGGCTGTTTGTGCCGATCACCATGATGAGTTTGATCTCGCCGGAAGAAGAACCTCTGGCAGACCGGCATTTCTCCTGGCTGAAGATCATTGGCCGCTTGCCACAGGGAATGACTATCAGCCGCGCGGAAGCGGGCGTAAATCCACTGTGGACGTCAATGCGGGAGATGGAATTCAAGGACATGCATGATCAGTCGGCGCATGCGCATGCGGAGTACGTCACCCATTCCCGAATCAATATGGTGCATGCTGCGCGAGGATTCTCGCCTATGCGCGAAAGCATAGAAACACCGCTGGAAATCCTTTTGGGAATGGTATTGCTGATCGTAGCCATGTCGTGCGTGAATATGGCCAGTCTGCTGCTGGTGCGCGCCGCGGGACGCTTGCGGGAGTTCTCCATGCGCTTTGCGCTGGGCGCGAGCAAGGCGGACATCCTCCGGCAGCTTTTAACAGAAGGCATGTTGTTGGGCCTGGGCGGCGCAGTCCTGGGAATCATATTTGCGCCGCAGATGGTCCAGTTGCTGATCGCATGGCTTTCTGACTCGAACGCGTCCGGTACTCCGTTTTCTTCCGAGCTGAATCTTCAGGTCCTATGGTTTGCCATAGTCGTAACACTGGTGGTCAGTATCCTCTTCAGCCTTGCGCCTGCTGCGCAGTTCCTTAAACCAAACCTGGTTGATTCACTCAAACAGCAGAGCGGCACAGGCACAGGAGGAGCGCTCAAGTTCCGCAGGACATGCGTGGCATTGCAGATCGGCTTCAGCATGCTCCTGCTGGTGAGTGCGGGGCTGTTCATGCGCACGATCCAGAACCTGCGCTCAGTCAATGCCGGATTTGCCACGGATCACCTCCTCCAATTCGATCTCTCGCCGGAAATGGCGGGCTACGGTGGTAATGCGGTCACATCGGTTGAGCAGCGCGTGCTGGATACACTCACCGGCTTGCCAGGAGTGCGCGCAGTTGCCGCGACGAATGATCCGGAACTGGCGGACGACGGCATAGGCGGAAGCATGGATATTGCCGGATATACGCCCAAGCCGAATGAAAATGTAGAAGCCGAGGTCCCCTGGGTGAGTCAGGATTATTTTGCCGCGATGGGCATTCCCATGATGGCGGGCCGAGGATTTACGAAAGCAGATGCGGCAGGCGCGCAGAAAGTAGCCATAGTGAATGAAAAGTTCGCGCGCAAGTATTTCGGCACGCCGCAGAATGCGTTGGGCCATCATGTGAGCCGCAGCCATCGTCCGGTAACCGATACCGTTATTGTCGGCGTGGCGAAGGACATTAAACACGCATCTGTGCGCGATGATATTGTGCCAACTGTGTACAGGCCTTTCGTGCAGGGAGAAAAGCCCACTTCTCTGCTGATTTATATACGAACATGGCAAACTCCGGAGACAACCGCAAATGCCATCCGGTCGGCTGTGCAAAATATCGATTCAAACCTGATCATTCGCGATCTGCGCACCATGCAGAACCAGATTGACGAAACCATCAGCAACGAGCGAATGATTGCCATGCTCGCGTCCGTCTTTGGAGCACTGGCGGCGCTGCTTGCCGGAATCGGCCTCTATGGTGTGCTCGCCTATTCGACAGCGCAGCGCACGCGCGAGATCGGCATTCGCATGGCGCTCGGCGCACAACGCTTTACTGTAGCGAAGCTTATTCTGCGTGAAGTGTTATTACTTGCTGCCGGAACGGTCCTGGTTACGCTGCCAATTGCATTCCTGTTGACACGGACAATACGAGGTCAGCTTTTCGGAGTGTCTCCGGCTGATCCTTTGGTCTACGCAGGCGGTATTCTGATGATCGGCGTCGTCGCTTCGCTGGCAGCCCTGCTGCCTGCGCGCCGAGCGGCTACTGTCGAACCCATGCAGGCGCTACGGACGGAATAATTTTAAGAGCACGTGTAGTTCCGGTAGTAGTGAAGTATCTCTCAACATTCCCCTTTGGCCGGAATGATTACTGAGCACTGGTGTGGCGCCAAGCACGAACGCCTGGACGGCGAGTTCCATCTACAATAGATGGATGGCTGATCAACTCTATCTAAGCCTCTGGTATCCGAATTTCCGCCTCACCTCGCTTGGTCCTGCGCTGCTGGGAGTTATTCGCCAGTTCACGATTGTTGGTGGCCCGGGACTGGTGCGGGCCGCCAATGCTTATCCGATTTCATGGAATGAAGCTCCGGCCTATCAGCGTGTCTACGATGACGATGAGGCGGAACTGGCTGCGCCGGAGCAGGCCGTGCCTGCCGCGCTCGAGATGCTTCACGACGACTTTGCCTATGAGTTTGAGCTGACATGGGAATTATGGACACCGGAGCAGGCTGGCGATCTCGACCCCATCTGGCGCAAAGAGCCGCGCGTAGTGCGCATCATCGGATACGGCCCTGAGTTCGATGAAGGTGCCTACGAGCAGAATGGCCAGATTCGCGTCGATTTCGGAACCGACACGCCGTTTTTGCTTGAAGACGCAGAACTTGATGCCGAGGTTGCAGAACACATTAAACAGAACATACAGATGCTTGTAGACTTCACCAACGGCGTGCAGCAACACTGCGGTATATCATCGCGCCTGTTGTGGTCCGAATCAGGCGAGAGCCTGGCACAGAAGCTGATTGCGCGATTGCAGCAGGTAAACTGAGCCGCAACCGAGCCTTCCTAAATATCAAGAGTATGGGTGCCCCACATCTCGTATTCGAGATGTGGGATCAATTCGTCCTCAGCGCAATCATAGGATCAACACGCGAGGCCCGCCTGGCCGGCAGATATCCGGCCAGCAGCGCCACAAGCGTAAGCAGCAGCACCATTCCGGCAAACGTAGCCGGATCAGCAGGCTCAGTTCTATAGAGTAGAGAAGAAATTCCTCGCGCTACGATAAAGGACGCAATTGCGCCGACGCCGATGCCGACGAGAGCCAGCCGAAGTGTTCGCCAAAGCACAGCACTCCGCACACGTCTTCGTGACGCTCCCAGCGCCATGCGAATTCCAATCTCCTGCGTCTGTCTTGTGACTGAGTAAGAAATCACGCCATAGATTCCAAGCGAAGCCAGCGTCAATCCCAGACCAGCGAAAATTGATACCAGCATCACAAAGAATCTGCGCGGCGAATTCGCGTGCTCCACAATGGTTTGAATCGGCAGGAATTCCGCAGCAGCCTGACTCGGATTCAGCTCACGCAGCGCATGCAGGACGCTTCCTGCCAACGATTCCGGGGGCACGCTGCTTCGAATCACAAGCTCCGCGCCGGCCGGATTCTGTTGCGTGATCGGGTAATAAATCTGCCAACCGGGATCGCCTTCCACATTGTCCGCATGGATGTCATCCACCACACCCACTACGCGGCAGTCGCCTCCATCCGCTTGCAGAATTTTGCCGACTGCGTCCTCGCCCTGCCAGTAGACACGCGCAGCAGATCCATTAATCATCACCACGCATTCGCTCTTCGGTCCATCCTCCCATGCGAAATCTCGCCCATGCAGACGCATCCCCATCGCCCGCAAATAACCCGGAGAGATCACGTATACCAGCGGTCCATGCAGTACGCCTTCAGGAAACGTCTTGCCCTTTGGCGTTGGTGTTCCCCACGCGCGGTTTCGTCCCAGCGGCAGAAAGTCAACAAAACCTGCTGCCTCTACCCCTGGCAGTGCGCTCACCCGTGTAATAATGTCACGAAAAATCACGCCGCGTTTCAGTGCGCTCGCCTCCCCTGTCGGAGCGCTGTCGTCATACTGTACTTTGATTGATGCAGAGTGTTCAGGGTGGAACCCAAGATCAATATCGAGCACTTTCAGAAAGCTCCGCATCAGCAAACCTGCACCCACCAGCAGCACGCATGCGAGCGCCACCTCACTGATAACCAAAACAGCGCGCACGCGCTCGTGGCTCCGTCCAGCGCTCGTTCCCGTTCCTGAATCCTTCAGCGTCTCATGCAGATAGCTATTCGCCAGACGCAGTCCAGGCATCAACCCAAAAAGGAACGCTGCCGCCACAGCAATCAGCAAGGTCCATCCCATTGCCGCCGCATCCATATGGAGCGTGTTCAGCAATGGCAACGCCAGAGACCCCTGATGCGCCAGCCATACTATCACCGCAGCCGCAAGACCTAACCCCAAAACAGCGCCGCCAACCGAAAGCACCAGGCTCTCGACCAGAAGCTGCTGTACAATCCTTCTTCGGCTCGCCCCTAGCGCGCTGCGCATGGCAAATTCCTTGCTTCGCGCTGCAGTTCGCGCCAGCAGCAGGTTCGAGAGATTCACGCATGCAATCAGCAGAATCGTTCCCACCGCTGCCCACAGCACAATCAGCGACCGTCGCAGCCGTCCGCTCACATAATCTTTTAACGTCCGCAATTTCATCCCGCCGCCTCTGCCCGCATACGACCCGCACGACTCCGGACGCTTCTCGCTCCAGCACAAATGCGGTACTACCATCGATGCTTCCGCCTGCGCCTGCCCCAGCGTCACACCCGGCTTCATCCTGCCGATCATCGTGACAATGTTTCCCCACGCTCGTTCATCATCGAGAATTTCCGGCACGAACAAATCCACCTTCGATCCCGGCGAGAATGCTGCTCCAAAATCAAAGCTCTCCGGAAGCACGCCCATCACCGTTACTGGCCTGCTGTTCAGGTCGATCGCTTTACCCACAATATCCGGATCACCCGCAAACTGGCGCTTCCAGTATGCATGCGTCAGCAGTGCCACCGGGTGCGAGCCTTTCTGCGCTTCCGTCTTGGTGAACAGCCGTCCTTTTTCGGGTTGCACGCCCAGTACTTGGAAGAAATTTCCCATCACCTCCATGCCTGTCGCAGGCTGTGGATCGCCATGTCCGCTTAGCTGAAAATTGTCCGGGCTTGAGAAAGCGAAGTAGCCGGTTACATCCTGATAGGCATGCGTCTGCGCTTTGAATTCGTCATAAGCATCCGCCGAATACGTTGCGCATGAAAGTCCGCACGTCTGCGGAGGCGGCGCAATCCAGACCAACTGATGCGCCTCCGGAAACGGCAATGGCCGCAATAGAATCGTGTTCACCACGCTGAAGACGGCGACATTCGCACCGATCCCCAGCCCTAGAATCAGGATCGCAATCAGTGTGAACCCACTGTCTTTACTCAGCGTGCGAAAGGTGAAGCGCAGGTCTTGTCCCAGCACATCCATCCACGGCAATCCCCGCGATTCCCGATGCTCTTCACGCGCCTGCTGCACTCCGCCAAAACGAATCATCGCCTGCCTCCTTGCTTCCTCAGGACTCATCCCGCGTCCGAGATTCTCTTCAATCGCCATTTCGAAATGAGAAGCCATCTCCGCGTCCCATTCCTGATCCAGTGATCCCTTGCGAAAGAACGATCGCAACCGGGCAAGCATTTGTCGAAAGTGATAGATCATCTAACGAGCCTCCAGAACCGGAGCTTCAACTGGTGCCGGGGAACTAATTCGTCCGCAGCGCAATCATCGGGTCAATCCTCGATGCTCTTCGTGCCGGCAGATATCCGGCAATCAGCGCCACAGCTCCCAGCAGCACTGCCATTCCCGCAAACGTAACTGGATCGGCAGGTCCGGTCCCATAAAGCAAAGACA
>Ga0070740_10001962_pt1 | contig 25957 bp, 29 predicted proteins | sample Coa_R2_FD_67286 | JGI IMG/M metagenome (GOLD analysis project Ga0070740, IMG submission 67286) | Surface soil microbial communities from Centralia Pennsylvania, which are recovering from an underground coalmine fire - Coalmine... | ecosystem: Environmental > Terrestrial > Soil > Unclassified ...
GATTAACGAACCGATCCTACAATTAGTTCTCTTATAGTAGAGCCACTAATAATATCAATAGAACTACTAGATGACGCGCCACCATTATACTACTACCATTCAACATCACCACCTCCACTTGCAGCCCTTTCATTATTACTGCAGCATACATGAAAAATTGCTGGCAAATCAGCGCAAAACCATTGCAGAATGCTTCTGTAATCATTCAAAAAGCCTCCAAAATAATTGCTGCTCTTTTGTTCCACGCTTGCAGCAAAACCAATACCAGCCAATAAAGAGCTTTAAAGCTGCCTTGTTGTGCCTTAACTTTCCTTTAATGACATCATATCTGCTAAAACATGGTCAAAACTGCTCAAAAATGTCTGAAAGTGCCAGATATTCCTAGTGTATGTGCGTAAGAAAAGCCTAGTCTTCAGCGAGCTACAGGCCTTCCGGGCATGACTGTTATCCATCTCTTTACACTAGTAAATCCGGCAATCAGGCAAAGTTTATCCACCTATTCCCTATACTCCAAACATTGTATTGGCTACAGCAATCAAGATAACATCCAAGCTGGCACGGCAGCTTGTCGTCCCGCGTAAGGCTTCCTCCAAGAAAGGAGACAACGGCATAATCCTGGTCGTCGGCGGCAGCAGATTTTACCATGGCGCCCCAGTGTTGACCTCTATGGCAGCCCTCAGAACCGGCGCCGACCTAGTCTATACTGCCGTACCGAGATCCGTGATTGTTCCTGTCAGGTCCTACTCTCCAGCCATTATAGCCCTGCCGATGCCAGACGACAAACTTACAGTAGGCGCGGCCAACAGGATTGCTGCAATGGTGCCAAAAAAGGCAGACGCTGCAGCCATAGGCATGGGCATGAGCATAGCCAAGCCAGAAGCTCTCGTCACACTTGTAGCCAAGCTAAAAAATGCTGGAACAAAGCTATTGCTTGATGCTTCGGCTTTGATACCTGAAGTGCTGAAGGAGGCCGGCGATACAGGTACAATAGTCACGCCACATGCCGGCGAATATCGCAGGCTTTTCCAGACCGACGCAGGTAAGACTACAGACGAGCGAGCAGCAAATGTCCAGAAAATGGCTCAGGAGCACGGTGTCACAATCCTGCTGAAAGGGCCTGTCGACATAGTCTCCGACGGCAAAAGGGTTGGACTCAACTCTACACACAATCCTGCCATGACAGTCGGCGGGACAGGGGATGTGCTTTCAGGCATCACGGTCAGTCTTATGACCCGGATAGAGCCTTTCAATGCCGCCCTCCTGGCCGCTTACTTCAACGGACTCGCCGGCAATCTGGCATACAAGCAAGTGGGCCTACACATGACCTCTGACGACCTTGTAGGAGCGCTGCCATCAGCAATAAAGCCATTCGACAGAATAGTGAGATAGGTCTTTACTGCTAGTCTGTCTGTGAAATGCTTATCTTGTATGTTGGCAAAGAGAAGCCGAGGACGTCTACTGTAACCAAGCCCGGTCCCGGCCCTGTTCTGCTTCTGTAAATCAATCGGTCGGGACCATACTATACATACATACCATCTATCTTTAACCAGCAGACCATCCGGTTTCATTTTGCCGGCTGATCATTCACAGGATCGAGCATTATCTCTCCTGCATGTTTTATCTGCTCTAAAAGTTTCATTCCCTTGCTTGTGGTTCTGTAGACAAGCTCGCCAGCTATATATTCAATCAGTCCATTGGCAGACAGAACCGATAGGTAATCCTTAACTTGGGCATAGGACAGGTATGCACTGTACATTATCTTGATCTGTGTAGCCCCACTGGCAGCCGCTTCAAGTACCGCCAGCGCTATGTCAGTTCTGCTCCGGTACTTCATGGCAAGTATGCAGCAATAACAATAATAAAAGCAGTGAGGAACAAATATGCAGAACTCTCTTAGCTAAGAAAGCTCCTCGCCTTCGTTCTGCTCAAACCCATATATTCTGGCCAGGTCGCCCTTTATCTTGGCTACCTCTGCAAAGGTGGGCCTGTCGTCTTCTGGTCCTTGTGGCTGGCGGGACCATATGATATATCCATCGCCGTCTATTATTATTCTGCCTGATCTCTCCAAGTATTTTGTTATCGAATTTAGCCTCGCCGGCTCTATCGCCAGGTTCTTTGACAGATCTCGAAGCTTTGGATACCTGCCCAAAGCTATCGAATCTTTTATGGCATTTACAAACTGGTCTATTTCTTGCTCTGAAACTTCGTTTGCCGGCCTTGGTTTCTTGGCCTTTTTCTTTGGTCTGATGCCCATCAGAGGCCCTGAACCTCAAAAAAAGATTTGCCTGAAGATTGGCTCAGCCAAGCGGGAAATCCAGGGTAGATTTTTCAATCTCCAGTATCGGAACATACAGCGACTGCGCATCAGTCCCTATGCCATCGGCAAAGGAGTACTCGCCTGAAAGCCTCTTGAGCTGTATGAATTTTTTTGCCGGTCTGTCCTTCTGAATGACGTAATGCACCACTATTCCGCCGATAGCTCCTGTCTGCATGAATAGCATGTTCTGCCCGTTATGGTTTATGTGGTACAGCATTGGCACGACACCAAGCATCGACTGTGATGAGTATATTATCACCTTGAGCATGTCGTCAAGTGTTTTGTATTTGAGGTAGGTCATGGTCGTGGTATAAGTCCCGTTGTTCACTGGTGTATCTTTTGACACATCATTATGAGGTCAAGCAGTGTATTTGTCCTTTTGCTTCAGTCAGTGAGCCAGTGACTAGACTAAAATAAGCGCCTTATCTCGTCAGCATTGATAGCTACCATTTCTCGCCTGGCTTCTGGCCTTGTCGCGGTGACAAGGGCTACGGGCATAGAATCTGTATTTGTCGCTGCATCAAACCTTCCCTTCCTGTCAACTGAAATCATGCCCCCTGTGCCTCTGCCAAATCTTCCTGTCAGAAGAGCGATGGCCCTGCTGGCAGCACCAGCACCAGTACCGGTATGCCTTGCTTTCATGCCGTCACACGCAAATTTGCAAAGACATAGCCGCATTATCAATTCCCCATCGCCGGTGGCACAGGCTGCCCCGAGGCTGTTGTCAGCATAAATCCCTGCGCCGATTATTGCAGAATCACCCACTCTGCCGTGAAGCTTCAGCCACCTTCCGCCAGTCGATACAGCCGAAGCTACATTTCCTTTCCTGTCTATTGCAACCGAGCCGACAGTACCATGCTCCATCAGCTTGTAGTTTCTCTTCCACCTGTCTTTCATCTGGGATACGAGTCTGTCAAAAGTCTCAAGCTTGTCTGCAGAAGGAGTAGAATATCTGGTCTGCTCGATGCCTAAAATTCTGGCAAGGTCAGCCGCGCCGCCTGAAACCATCATGGCATGGTCAGTCCGCTCCATTACAGCCCGGGCAAGCTTGACTGGATTCTTGACATTCGTAACCATGCCAACAGAGCCGGCTGACAGATCCCTGCCATCCATGATTGATGCATCCATCTCAACCTGCCTGTCTACCGTCAGACATGAGCCAGCACCGGCGTTGAAAAGCCCGCAGTCTTCCATGCTGACCACCGCAGCCTCGACTGCGTCAACTGCGCTTCCGCTTCCTGCAAGAATTTCAAAACCTGACCGGGCAGACGACAAAAGGGCCGTTCTTATACTCTTGCCTCTGGCGGATATGGCGTCGATTCTTCCAGGGCCGGCTCCCCCATGAATTAGAATGCCAAAGGTCATCCTGACATCACCTACCTACTTACTTGACTTGCCTGTCATCAGAGTCTTGCTTTCCAATGGTCTTGAGCTGTCTTTTGTACATCGAGGCTATCTCCTGCACACTTGTAGCGTCCTCAGGGTCTTTGTCATCTCGTATCTTGCCGGTGAATTTTGGAAACCTCAGCGCCAGCCCGTACCCCTGCCTTATGCTGTCCTTTGCTGCTGTGTGAGAAGGGCTCAGGGTTATCTCTGACGCGATGACTTCAATAACTATCTTGGGCTCAAACCAGACATCCATCTCCATTCCCGTATCGACCCTTGCGTGCCTGTGCGATATCCTGTGCTCCTCAAGGCTCTGGTAAAACTGCTCAAGGTGCACGTCAGTAAAGCCGGTTCCCACTTTGCAGACGCTCCTAAAGATCTCATTCTCAGGGTCGTAGGCTGCAAGTAAAAGAGCGCCATACTTGCCCACCCTTCGTCCCCGCCCGTACAATCCACCGACGATGACCAGATCTAGCGTATCAGCAAGCTCGCTTCGATATTCACGCTTTATCTTTATCCATGCAAATTCACGCGCTCCTGCTCGATATGTGCTTGAGAGCTGCTTTACCATCACGCCTTCGCAGCCATCCTCTATGGCCTTTGCCATAAACCGGTCAATCTGTCCTGCCTCGCTTGCCACTATCTGCTCGACCAGCCTTATCCTGTCATCTTGCTTGCCTGCAAGCAACGCCTTGAGGGCTTTTCTGCGCTCCGTGTATGGCAGTGATGTCTTGGAGCTACCGTCAACATACAGAACGTCAAAAAAGTTCATAACGACAGGATAGTTTTTCATTGCATCTTCCACCCCATGCTTGCGCCTTCTGTGCATCAGCTCCTGAAATGGAAGGTACTCGCCTGTCTCCAGGTTTACTGCAACCACTTCGCCTTCAAGTATTGCCTCCTTTGTGTTTATGGACCTGACAGCCTCGACTACATCAGGGTAGTGGCCGGTGATCTTTTCCAGCCTCCTTGAGAAGATTTCCACTCTGTCCTGTCCTTTGTGAACCTGTATCCTCTCGCCGTCAAGCTTGTATTCTACAGCTGCTTTTCCTTCCATTCTTTCAAGCGCTTCCGCAGGAGTAGAGACACGCTCGGCAAGCATCGGCCTGATTGGCCGAAAGAGCGTTATTCCAACAGTCTGCACTTCCTCAAGCCCGCTTGTGGCTACAATTTTTGCCACGGTCCCAAGGTCGCCAGATACGTTATATGCAGTCTCGAGAGCCTGCCTGTTGGCCCTGCTACCTGTGAACGCCAGAGCGAGAGCATCAAGCACGGTATAGTCGGCAATCCCGAGCCGCAGCTTGCCCATCACAAACTTCATGATGTACCGCGATTGTCTTGCCGTAGCGTCATGGAGCAGACTGCTGACAAGCCTGAGTTTTGCTTCCTGAGAGCCTGGTCCAGCAGTCTTGGCAATTTTATCGAGGGTAGAGTATACCCGCTCTACTGTCATCGGCTCTGTAAAAAGCGTGGACTGGCCCTTTGACTTCATGATCTCGCCAGCAGTATCACCGATATCGCCGGTTTTGCGGTAGACCTGCTCTATAGTGGACATATTTTCGCCAGAGGAAGCGGCTATGGCTCGAATTGCCATCTTTTCAGCAAGCCCGAGCTCTATCCCCTCATAGTCAGGATAGAGCTTGCCCTGGATCAGATATGTGACTTTGTCAATAATTTCGGGCGGCGTTTTTTTGAACAGCGAAACAAGCAAGTCTGTCAGCGCTAGCCTGCTTGATGTCTGCTCCATCTGCTCAAATGTCTGTGCTACAAGGTCAAAGTCCACACCTACTGTGCAGGATGCATGCTTTAATTTTTACCTGATCGAATCGGAATGGAAATCAATATTGATTGATTGAATGAATGAATGAATAAAGGAACAGAAGGCAGGGCAAGGCAACAAAGTGATGCCAGACTTGGTTGCTACAATGCCTGGCTGGGATAACCTGCGACATACAGCAAATCTGCGGGTGGCTATAAACCTATAAAGGGTTCACTTGCTTCTGGTTCTACATCATGGGTGGAACAAAGAAAAAGCCACTTGGCGCCTCAAGCAAGACTGCAGCTGCAGGACCTGCAGGAGAGGCCAAGCCAAAGGAGGATTCGCAGCCAAAGAAAGGACAGGGAGGCAAGCCACAGCAGAAGCAACAAAAGCTCTCGGTGCTGATTGAAGAACCACAGGGCATGAAGGCGCTTCAGAGCATGAAGGCCATAACTATACAGGGTCTGGCAAGGTCAGCCGGAATCAAGATCTCGGTTGCCAATGCTTTTATAAAATCGCTTGAAGCCAAAGGCGTAGTTAAAAGCGTCGGAGGATACAGCGGCCACCGGGTTTATGAAATGGTAAGGCGCTAGGGCGACTCTTTTCTTTTTAGTATCAGCACATCGCCAGTCCTTGAGGATTCGATGGCCTCCAGGTTCGACAGGACAGTGCCTATAGGATTCATTGGAGAGACAGAAGAATCCTTTACAAAGACGCAGACCGAGCCACTAGAGACCATAAACGCTATGTCCCCTCGCCTGAACTGTGACTTTTGTTTTTCTGCCCCGATTACAAGCCCTGTTTCTATGTACTTAAACTGATCAGCAAACATGTGAACTCTGTCTTGGACAGGGAGCCCCTTTAGAATTGAGCTGACAGTCAGTGGGGCCATATGACGCACCAGCTCGCAATCTGCAACTCCTCTGTTTGAAACTTCAATGGAGACATGGATCCTTGAAATTGACCTCGGGCTCTGTCCTAGCCCGGGTTGACCTTCTGGCTGCAATTTCTGGTCTGATGTATTGTAAGCATGGCTGTTATTTAAATGGCAGATGGCAGGGCCGGCTCTGTCCGATACTAGTTGCAAAAATCCTGTCGTAAAATCCTAAATCTTGTACAGAAAACCCAATATTTTGCCGAGAAACATTTAATTATATATCTATTATCTGTTCCAGTGTTCTTGGTAGTCAAGCATTCTTTAAAAGACAAGCATGCAGCATCAAAAAAATCATCTCCTGCCAGAGCAACCAAGAAAGAGTCTACAAAGCAGGCCGGCCGCGACGAAAAAAAGAAAAAGGCAGCCTCAGGTCAAGTGGTTGAAGAAGAGCCGCTCAAGAAATCTTCCAGACCGGAGGACGAAGTGGTAACATACGCGGAAATTGAATATGAGCTCAGAGAGCTTCCAGCACAAGGATCGGAGATTCTGATAGGTCCGCAGAGGCTGACGCGATTTGAGCGGGCGAGAATTATAGGCGCAAGGTCTCTGCAGCTTTCACTTGGAGCCCCTTCTTTGATAAGGATTCCTCAGGGTGTAAATGATTCTATATCCCTCGCCTCTGCAGAGCTTGATACCAAAGCCCTGCCCATTTCGATCAGGCGCATTCTGCCAAACGGCTATTTTCAGGATATTCCAATAGACTGGCTGAAGTAAAGAAAAAGAATCGATGGCAAGAAGAAGCAATCTTGTTCTTTTCTTGCAGTCGTTTATCCAGTAGCTTACCTTTATCTTTCATTTTTACAACGGCGCTTGCAGATAACCAATTTAATGGCAATCCAATTGACTGATTGGACTAGATCTCGTTAATCTTGCTCTCATCGAAACTGCCCGAGCTGTACCATCTGTATCTGAAGTAGTCCAGGCACCACTCGTGAAACAGCGTGTCCTTGCTGTAAAACATTGCGTTCATGTCAGTCTCCCCTTTCTGGTTGGGAAAAAGAACTGTCGCCTGCCGCTCGTTAAGAACTACAGAGACCTGAACTGAATCAGCCATCTTTCTTTCTATGCTTCCCTTTGCAAGAAGCTCGCTGTACTGGAGTTTTTTGAGAAGCTCCTTTCTTCCTTTGGGTACAATAGGATTTTTTGGCAGTATATAGCTGAATTTGACGCCCTTTTCTCTCACTCTCTTGACTGCAGGCTCGACTAGGTCAAGTGAAACCTGCGGTACCAGTACATAGATGTATTCCTCGGCCTGCCTGTCAATTTCTTTCCACACTTCAAGGATGGTGACAACCCCTTTTACAAATTCGCAGTTGTCCAGCGCTCCAAGCCTCTGGATAAACTTCATTGGAAGTTCTCCCAGGCCATGCTCGGAGAAGTATTCTTTGTATTTTGAGAGGTAGTTTAGTGTAGGTATCTGCTTTATTATCGTGTTTCCAAAAGTAGTAAGTGAAAATTCTCCTTCCGAGTCCTTCTCGACCAGACCTGCCTTTTGCAGCCGGTTCATGTTGCGGTGGACCTCTTGGATTGTCGCCCCAAGCTCCTTTGCCAGATGCACCATCTTTGCAGTCTTGCCATGCAACCTGAATATTATCGACAGCCTCTGCTCGCTGGCTAGCTCAAAGAATGTCATTTTTGTATTGGCAAAGGCATTCTCTGCTGCTTCAACCTCAACAGATCCCATATGTTTTTAGCAATGGCCATCGATAATAAGCATTCTGTTTGGAATAAGCCAACTAGAGTGAAGGTGTTGTGTTATAGGCTGTGTTGACTGACCGTGAATCGACATATCGGTCAAGTCAAAAGGCGGCATTACAAAGATGAATAAACTATACCACTTGCTTGATACTTTCTTGTTTGAGCATGCAGATTCTATAGCGCGGCTTCACAAGCTTCTTAACCTTGGCATGTGAAGCCTATCATTCCATGTCAGAGGTATGCTGCTACTGTCATCAAAGAAAGGCTGAGTTATTCCAAGAGGGCGGCAATTACTGTACTGAATGCTGGCAACTATTGACAGAGCCTGTTGTGTAGCATAAAGGAAATTGAAAGACAGACCGACAGAGAGATAAGCGTTAATGCTGTATGAAGAATTAACTAACTAACAGATACCGGTGCACTCATGGAGATCATAGATGAGTTGAGGATTCTGTTGCAGCGAGAGGCTGACCAGATAAGAAAAGGCCTTGCTATGAATAACAGCTCACGCGATCCAACTGACAGATTACTGTCAAGGCTTGCAGACAGAAACGATATGATAAGAATCAACACCATAGAATGGGTTTTGGATCAGATCGACAATTTGCAGGATAGCCAAAAATGAGTCGTTTACTGTCTGACAATCGGTGATTGGCATCGGACGGATGCAGAATGGGTATGAACAGGCGATAACGAGAAAGCAAACCGTCTACCATGCGATGTCCTTTTGCCCCAGGGATGACGCCTCCCGTGTGGTTTTAGATATAATACTAAAATGCTTCAGGATTCCAATTTTTGAATCGAGCCTGCTTTTCAGCAGCCTGTCAGGCAGATATTTCAATTCTTTTCGTCGCTATCGTCACGCTTTATTTATAACACTACTTGATTTCAGTAGTAGCCTGATCTATGCTCTTCTGTATGGGGATGACTGCTTCTTCGTAGTTCTCTGATTCCCTGTCCAAGAAATCCTGCACCTACTGCCAGAATTAAATAGTCTGCAGGCATAATTACTGACCAGTCTTTGTTGACAATACCTGCCCATATGAACAGAAGTGCCAGAAATATCAAGGCGATGCCAACAATTGACTCACTGTTGATGGTAGCCATATCTACTGCACATTAGAATCAAAAGCTGGACTATAAAAATTTAAAGATCAGGGAGTCAAATCAGGCCCCGTATTGCAAACCTGCCCTCTGCAAACAAGCATTCAAGACACTTTCTGACAACAGGCTATCTACTATGGTAGAGTATAGTATCGTATGGTATGGTGTGATGCCGTTTGCACATACATGAATTCCTGTGATAAATTAGTGCTTCCTCGTGAGGGTGCCCCTGCACTGTTCACAGATCTGCTCATCGATATTTGATTCCATGCTGTGATGGATATCACATATCAGAAGGGTATAGCGCATATAGTTGCACAGCTCAAAGAATTTGGCCATAGTGTTTGGAGTGTACGCCTTGTCTGCTGCCAGGTCTCTTGCAATGTCGTCCACCATGCGCATGACTTCTCGCACAGAGCCAAGTTTTGATATAAGATCAAGGTCTCCGCGAGTGCCCCTTACATAATTGCTCACAGCCGCCTGGGTGATACCAAGCACCTTGGCAACGTCTTCTTCCTTGAGTGAGTATTCCTGAATAAGCTTTTTTGCCAAGATAGCTCTTACGGCTGGAATGAGTGACTTTGCCTCGATCTCTGAAGGTAACAGCATGGCAGATTGAAAATCACTGTTTTTATTATATAATACTTGCGGAGTCAGCAGGTTAAGAAAGTAAGGGCAGAATTTCGAAAACAGCATATTTTCTCTTCATTTCAAGGCAAAATCAAGATTACCTCTGCCAGGCGGCAGCATCAAATGATATTTTAATACCTGCCATGACAACTCTCCCTAATGAAAGCCGTTTTTGTTAAAGGCCAGAGCAAGGTAGGCGTGGAAGAGATAGCAACCCCTGAACTTGCAGGGGATGGCGATGTACTGGTAAAAATGCGCGCCTGCGGCCTGTGCGGATCGGACCTTGAAAAAGTGTATGGCCAATATGGCATGTCATCTGGCCGGCTTGGGCACGAGCCAGCTGGCGAAGTGGTCATGGTCGGTAAGTCTGTAAAGGGCTTTTCACCGGGGGACCGAGTCTTTATCCACCACCATGTCCCATGCTATTCATGCCACTATTGCCTGCATGGAAACCATACAATGTGTCCCCATTACCAGTCAAGCAACATACACCCATGTGGGCTGTCTGAAAAGTTCGTGGTCCCGGAGTGGAACGTATCGCGGGGAGGACTGGTAAAACTACCGGATTCCGTAACATTTGACGAAGCTTCTCTTATCGAGCCACTGGCCTGCTGCATCCGCGCTCTTGACAAATGCAGATTTCAGAAAGGTGACGACATTTCAGTAATTGGAGCAGGGCCGGCTGGAATGATGCATGTATTGCTGGCCGGGGTTTTTGGAGCGGGAAGAATTTTTGTGCTTGACATAAACGAGTTTAGGCTAAAATTTGCGGAGACACACTCAACTGTCTCTACATTCAATATCGCTGTGGAAAATCCTGTGCACAAAATAAGGAAGCAAACAGAAGAGCGCGGCGTTGACCTGTGTATCGTGGCCACAGGTAGCGTCAAGGCGCTGGCGCAATCATTTGAGCTGACAAGGAGGGGCGGCAGGATAATGCTCTTTGGTGTTCCTCCGAAAGGATCAGAACTCCAGTTTGACGCGAGCAGGCTTTACTCAAACGAGCAGTCCATAATTCCAAGCTATGCAGCGTCTGAACTCGAGATAAATCAGGCTCTGAAACTTATCGAGAGGCGGCGAATAGACATTTCAAGCCTCATCACTCACCGCTTTGACATAAGCGATGCCGCGCAGGCAGTAAGGTGTGCGCACGAAGCAAAGGATGCAATGAAGGTAATTGTTACGTCAAAGTAACCTCGGGAGAAGAGCAGCATGTATGTGGGTAGAAATCTATAATTAGGCTGCATACAAGAGCAGAATATAAGTAAGTTTAGGAGCCTGTAATATAGGAAGATAGGTGGATAGGAGCAAGATATTCATGACATCGATGGACTGGGGAATGAAAAACAGGATATCAAAGATTATTCATCCTGACGATGGTCGCTGCCTTATGCTTGCAGTTGACCACGGATACTTTTTGGGGCCGACAGAGCGACTTGAGGTGCCGCGCAGGACAATCACGCCGCTGCTGCCCTATGCTGACTCGCTTATGCTTACAAGAGGAGTTTTGCGAACCTCGGTGGATCCTGAAACAAATGTTCCAATTGTCCTGAGGGTCTCGGGAGGAGCCAGCATTGTCGGCGAGGATCTCTCGAAGGAAACCATTACCACTTCTATGGAAGAGGCCATCAAACTCAATGTCTCATGCCTTGCACTTTCCATCTTTGTTGGGAGTAAATACGAGCATCAGACACTGGCAAGCCTTGCAAAGCTGGTGGATGAGGGCGAAAGGTACGGCATACCTGTGCTGGCAGTTACTGCAGTTGGCAAAGAAATGGCCAGGGATGCGCGTTATCTTGGCCTTGCCTGCAGGGTAGCTGCAGAGCTTGGAGCTCATGTAGTCAAGACGTACTATTGCGAAGGGTTTGAGAAGGTAGTTGAAGGCTGCCCTGTCCCGCTGATTATTGCAGGCGGCAAGAAACTTCCAAGGGAAATTGATGCGCTTCAGCTTGCATATGATGCAATAGAGCATGGTGCTGTTGGCGTAGATATGGGCAGAAACATTTGGCAGTCTGACTATCCTGTTCCGATGATAAAGGCCGTGCGGACCATAGTCCACAAGGGCGCAACTGTAAAGGAGGCATACGATCTTTTCCTGAAAGAAAAAGACAAGGAAAAGCCCAGGTCCTCAGAGCCACAAAAGATTATCTCAAGATAGATAGATAGATAATGCATCGGCCGGCACAGATTGGTTGTTGCCTGCCTGAATTATTTTATTCTGGCAGCTTTGAAAAGTGCTGGTGGACCATCCTCCATCTGCCATGCTTGTCTTTTTGTAACACCATTGTTACTCTTGAGACGCTATTAACAGTGGATCCACGAAAGCTATAGTCGTCCACAACCATTCCGCTGCTATGCAGAATAAAGCTGGCTGCCGCTGCATCTTCACCGAGCAGATCTATCTTCATGCCCTCAATGTTGAAGTCAAAATCTGAGATGCTGGCAAATTGCAACTGCTCAAGCATCATTGCCCTGTCAGAGTCCCTCCTCTCATATGGAGGCGAGTCGCCAAATTTGCTGAAGCGGCCATCGCTGACGAAAAAGTCGTTTATTCCCTCAAGTTCCTTGGTCTTGGCGATCTGGAAATACTTGTATATGAGATCCCTTATTGCGGCCGAGTCGGCTGCTGACAATTTGTTTGCCTGTCTGTACCTGGAAATGAAAATCTTTATAAATTCTATCGCTGCAATCTAGCCCCAATAATGCAACTCTCCTCCAGAGAATCTCGTGGAGTCGGTTTTGTTCTTGCAGCGTTTCTGCTGTTCTAGGAAGCCCCTACACTTTATAGAGCGGGTGTTTGTTTGAAAGGATGAACAATATATGGTTGAAATGACTGGCGCAAAAGCCCTAATCCATGCCCTCGAGAAGGAGGGCGTAGATGTAGTCTTTGGTCTTCCCGGAGGCGCAAACCTTCCAATTTACGATGCTCTGGTTGACGCAAACCTGCGACATATCCTTGTTCGACACGAGCAATCTGCAGCCCATATGGCAGATGGATATGCCAGAATAAAAAGAAAAGCAGGGGTCTGTTTTGCCACTTCTGGCCCCGGAGCTACGAATCTCATAACAGGGATAGCTACAGCATATGCCGATTCTTCTCCTATTGTGGCAGTAACGGGCCAGGTTCCGCTGGCCATGATAGGCAAGGATGCCTTTCAGGAGACAGATATTATCGGAGTTGCCAACCCATGTACAAAATACTCCTTCCAGCCAAGGTCTGCTGGAGAGATACCCGAAGTTATCAAAAAGTCGTTCTACATTGCAGAGAGCGGCCGGCCCGGACCGGTTCTTGTAGATATTCCAAAGGACGTCCAGCAGGCCACTGCTGAGATGAAGTTCCCCGATCTTATCAAGGTAAGGGGGTATAGCCCAGTTATCGACGCCGACCTGTCAGAGATAGGCAAGGCCGCCGATATTCTTCTCAAAGCCGAAAGGCCCATCATAATGGCAGGGGGAGGCGTAATTTTGTCGGGTGCATTTTCAGAACTTCAGGCACTTGCCGAGTTGCTCATGATACCTGTCGTAACCACATTCAAGGGCAAGGGCGCCTTCCCGGAAAACCACCAGCTGGCCATGGGGCCAATAGGGATGCACGGACATGCCGAAGCCAACAAGATAGTGATCGAGGCTGATTGCATTGTCGCAATTGGAGCCAGATTCTCAGACAGATCAGTAGGCAAGTTCGACGAGTTTGGGAAGGGCATGAGTGTTATTCACATGGATGTAGATCCCGCCGAGATCGGAAAGAACAAGTCTGTCGATGCTGCTGTAGTTGGCGACGTCAAGTCTTCATTGCGCTCGCTTGTAAAGATGCTTTCCAAAAGGATCACAAAACGGGATCCCGATAACCCATGGCTCAAGAGAAGAAAAGAGCTCATTACATACTATGCAGAGACCCTGAAGGACTACCCGAGGGAGATAACTGCCAAAAAATCGCTGAAAAAGTTAAGGGAGATCCTTCCTGCTCAGGCAATTGTCACTACAGAAGTAGGCCAGTGTCAGATGTGGGCTTCGCTGCACTTTGACGTAATATCACCAGGCACCTTTTTCAGCTCGACAGGCCTTGGAACGATGGGCTTTGGCTTCCCAGCCTCCATAGGAGCAAAGGCCGCAAGACCAGACGTTCCTGTAGTAGATATTGCCGGCGACGGGTCGTTTAACATGACTGAAAACTCACTTGCTGTGTCGGTGCTTGACAACCTTCCTGTGATTGTGTTTCTCATGAATAACTATATGCTTGGCATGGTGGCCCAGTGGCAGCGCACATTTTATGACAGAAGGTATAGTGGCGTAGAGCAGCATAACTGCCCAGACTATGTCAAGATTGCCGAAGCGTATGGAGCTCAGGGCATAAGAGTGCAGTCGATGCAGGAGCTTGAAAAGGGTATCAAGATTGCATTAAAGAGCGATGTTGCGACAATAATAGATATTCCAATAGATCCAAATGAAGATGTATACCCGTTCGTAGCGCCCGGAACAGGTCTCAAGGACATGATAACAGGTGCGTAATTAATCATGACGACAAGTATGAAAGGCGCGACAGTCAAAGGACAAGGGAGAGAATAAGCAGATGTCTGCAGCATCAGCCGCAACAGCACCTGTAATGGAAAGTGATAGATCGTGGTATATCATTACGGCCCTAGTAGAAAATAAACCGGGTGTGCTTTTCAGAGTTACCAACCTTTTCCGTGCCCGCAACTTCAACATAGAGAGCATTACTGTAGGCTCTACGGAACAGCAGGACCTGTCCCGGATGACGATAACTACAAACAGCGATGAAAGGACACTTGATCAGCTCGTCAAGCAGCTCCGCAAGCTCATAGACGTCGTAGAGGTCAAGGTTCTTGATACTGAAAGGACAGTCTATAGAGAGCTTGCGCTTATCAAGATGAAGGCTGTCGACCCGACCACAAGAAGCGAGATAATAAATTATGCATCAATATTTAGAGCAAACATTCTTGACATTGGCAAGGAGACAATAACCGTCGAGATAACTGGAACCCCTGACAAGATTGATGCATTCAAAAACCTTGTGCAGCACTATGGAATAGCGCAACTTGCAAGAACAGGAGTTTTGGCTCTCCCGAGAGGAAGTGGTACATAGTTAGATGGTCAAATCCAGCAGGCCGCAGACACAGGAGCAAAAAAAGATTCCAGCAAACAATTCTGACGAGAAGGTCAGAATATTCGACACTACCCTGAGAGATGGAGAGCAAAGCCCGGGCATCTCGATAACACCTGAGCAGAAGATTCAGATCGCCATCAAGCTTGATGAGCTCGGAGTAGATGCCATAGAAGCCGGTTTTCCAATCGTATCTCATGGTGAGGCTCATGCGATCAAGACAATTGTCAAGCAGGGGCTCAGGGCGGAGATATGTGGGTTGGCAAGAACAGTACAGTCTGACATTGATGCTGCAATTGCCTGCGACCTGAACTATGTCCATACATTCATTGCGACCTCAGACATCCATATGAAAGACAAGCTCAAGATGAGCCGAAAGCAGGTGCTAGAGAAAGCAGTCTGGGCCGTCGACTATGCCAAAAAACACGGCATGCAGGTAGAGTTCTCTGCAGAGGATGCAACAAGGTCAGATAGGCCGTTTTTGATGCAGGTTTTCCAGGCAGTCTCTGCTGCTCATGCAGACAGGCTTGATATTCCAGACACGGTAGGGTACGCAACCCCTGAATACATCTCGTCGCTTGTCAGGGACATCAGGGCCGCAACAGGTCTTCCGATAAGCATGCACTGCCATGACGACTTTGGCTTGGCGGTGGCCAACTCTATTGCAGGGATAAACGCAGGTGCTTCCTGCGCACATGTCACAATAAACGGCCTTGGCGAAAGGGCAGGCAATGCATCGCTTGAAGAATTCGTGATGGCACTCCAGTGCCTCTACAGGAGAAAGCATAACATAAAGACCACACTTCTGTACGAGACTTCGAAGTTTGTTTCAAACACTATGGGGATCGTAGTGCAGCCAAACAAGGCGATAATAGGCGAAAATGCATTTGGCCACGAATCTGGGATACATACCCACGGTATCATCAACAACCCACTTACCTACGAGCCGATAAGCCCCGAGCTTGTAGGGCGGAAAAGATGGCTCCAGGCAGGCAAGCATGCTGGCGCGCATGGAATAAGAGCTATGCTAGAAGACTTTGGCGTCAAGCCGACAGAAGAACAGCTGCGGCTTATTGTAGAAAAGCAAAAAAACCTTGCTGACAAGGGCAAGGCCATTACTACTTCGGAGCTTCTCTCTATAGCAGGCGAAATCATGCACAACGCCAAACTTGAAGAAAAGTTCAAGCTGTACGACTTTCACATCGTAACTGGAATGAGCATCATTCCTACCGCTGTTGTCAGACTCAACATTGACGGCAAGGACTTTATCGCATCCGAGATCGGGGTGGGCCCTGTGGATGCTGCACTCAAAGCAATCCAGAAAATAGCCGGCGAAATGGCTAATGTCAAGATCCGCGAATACCGGCTTGATTCTATAACGGGCGGGTCTGATGCGCTTGCCGAAGTGTCTATAAAGGTTGAGGACAAGACGGGAAATGTGGTTTCGGCACGCAAGTCAGGCGAAGACGTAGTGGTTGCGTCTGTTCAGGCAATGATGGATGCGATAAACAAGGTACTGTTAAGAGAGGCGCTCTACTCAAAGAGTTAGGCAAGCGTGTTGTCAGCAGCAATAATAATAAGATTAGCAACAGATACCTCTCTGGAATTCAGATTAGATCGTGTATTGCATTGACAAGATATAGCATTTCACTGATACGAGGCGATGGAATAGGGCCAGAGCAGGCAGATTCCGCCAAGGCTGTGCTTCAGGCGATAAGTGACAACTCGTCGACAAAGTTTGACATAAGTGAGCTTGAGGCCGGAGATGTGGCTCTTGAAAAGTACGGCAAGGCTCTTCCTGAACCGACAATCAGGGCTATAAAAAGTTCTGATGCCTGCCTCAAAGGGCCGGTAGGAGAAAGCGCAGCAGATGTTATCATTGTTCTGAGGAGGATGTTTGACCTTTATGCTAACGTGAGGCCGGCCAAGTCGTACCCGAATATCCCGTCGCTTTCAAGCAAGGTCGATCTTGTCACTGTGCGGGAAAATACTGAAGATGTCTACCTTGGGTGGGAGTTCAATGCTGATGACAAGACGGTGGTGGCATTGAGGGTGACATCAGAGAAGGCCAGCAGGAGAATAGCAGAATATGCCTTCAGGACAGCAGCCCTGCGCAATGACAAAAAAAGGGTTGTAGCCGTACACAAAGCCAATGTCTTGCGAAAGGGAGATGGTCTGTTCTCGTCTGTATGCAGGTCTGTTGCAGAAAAGTATCCAAAAATAAATTACAGCGAGCAATATGTTGATGCATGTTCAATGAATCTTATTCGCAATCCTGAGGAGTTTGATGTGATACTAACTACAAACCTCTTTGGAGACATTCTATCAGACGAGGCTGCGCAAGTAGTTGGAGGACTTGGCATGGGACCGGCGGCCAATATAGGGAATAGTTTTGCGCTCTTTGAACCGGTTCATGGAGCTGCATTTGACATTGCAGGTAAAAATGCAGCCAACCCGTCGTCTATTTTGCTTTCAGCCAAGATGATGCTAGAGTGGCTGGCAGATACAAAAGGTGATACAAAGGCCGCGCAGGAAGGCCGGCGCATAGAAGAGTCTATTGTAGGGCTGCTGAAGCAAGGCAAGAAAACAAAAGACATCGGTGGCTTTCTTTCAACTACGCAATTTACCAAGATGATAGTTAAAGCCATGTACTGAATACTCTGTATTAGGTTGCATCACGGCAGGAAGGATTGGTTATCTATCCGTCTGCCTGTCACTAACTTCCCCTCGGGGCCTTTTTCTGCCATGCTATAAACATAAAGACAAACGGAATTGTCATGGCTGCCGTTGCAAAAAAGACTGGTTGGAAAGCACTGGCATCTATGTGGTAGCCCATCATTTGCAGAAATGGAATAGGGTATACAGTGAACACCCAAAAGCCAGCAACGATTCCGATAATCGCCTTGTTTCTCTTGAGTACAGCAAGCATGCTGATCTTGTTTACGTTGCGCCTGTGGCACTGGAGGCATTTTACCGTGACAGAGCTTCCAGATACGTCTGGTGGAACCACGCAGGAAGTGCATATCCTATTCTGGCAAAAGTAGCATCTCTTATCGGCAAATCTGGAGCCACAGATGGCACATTTAGCCATGATCGTGTATTGGCTAGCTAGTATAAAAATAACTCATTTATTACGAGTTCAGTTATTTTGGATAGATCTGCTGAAAACCCCATTGACATAGCAGACAGGAATCGAGCCTGAACCCAATCCTTTTCCGCTTTGTCTTTGGGGATCAGTTGTTGCACTTCATATCTTATTAGCAGCAAGTAAGAATCTTAAGTTATTCTTCTCGTAGAGCCAATCTGCTATAATCCAAAGTATAGTGCTAGGCAAATGCCCGCCAATTCAGGTACTGACCACAACAAGACATCACTTCGACCGAGCGCAAGTAGAATAAACACACAATATGTACAATGAAATGGCTGAATCTATCGATTCTAGGTCTTAATGTTAGATAGATCGCCGGCGACCCAATACCGCAATTATTTCTCTTCCACTTAAATGCTATGACGGACACCTGTGGTCATGACCGTAGATGCCAGAATCAAGAAAGCACAGGGCAACAAGGACTATTGGTATGGCGAGCTCAACTCACTTGGCGTGGAGCCAAAATCTGATAACGAGATTAGCAACGCAAAAGAGCTCAAGGATCTAACTGATAATATAAAACAAGTCTTGTACCAGGACTACAAGACAGCGTATAGCAGAAAATCTGAGGCAATTGACGAGTCTCACTTTGATCACATAATCTAGCGGCTACCCGCCAATACCATTTTTTTAGAGACAAAAATAAAAATTGCAAACCTTCGGTTTCGGTATCAGTTGCTCTCAGATTTTCAATATGATGATCTTCAGAGGCTCAATCTGGTCTGACAATCTCCCAGAAGACCTGCAATGCTAGACAATTTTTGCAACCGGTATGATGAATGTGCAACTCGAATATCTTGGCTATCTGCATTTTTCGACAGAAAACTGACCTTGCATTGGACCAACAATAAAGTTAATATTTGCTGTTCTAAACAGTTGGTGAGGGTCAAAAATTCCAACACTTCAACAGACTCGTTCTGGCTATAAAGCAAAGTTGATGCTAGAAGATGGCAGCGTTTTTGACGGCATTGGCTTTGGCTACCCAACAAAAGTAGCAGGAGAGGTCGTATTCAACACAGGAATGGTTGGATACACCGAAACACTCACAGACCCTTCATACAGAGGTCAGATACTCTGTCTCACATATCCTCTTGTGGGCAATTACGGAGTTCCAAGCAGGGATGTCAAGGATGGCTTTGGGCTGCCAAAATATTTCGAGTCTGAACGGATTCAAACAAAGGGCCTTGCAATTCACGAGCTGTCAAGTACGGCAAGCCATTGGAGCTGTATAAGAACTCTCGATGAGTGGCTATACGACGAAAGAATTCCCGGGATTCATGGCATAGACACCAGAGAACTCACAAAAAAGCTTCGTATGAATGGTGTAATGGCTGGCGCCATCGAAGTTTCAGAGCAAGAGATCGATGTGGCAAAATTGCAGGCCATGATAAAAAATGAAAGCTACGACAAGACGAACTTTATGCCCGAAGTTTCTACTTCAGAGCCACAAGAGTACGGCGACAAATCGCTTGATTGCATTGTGTTACTCGATACAGGTACAAAATATAGCATAATTCGCAATATTCTCCGCACCGGCTACAGAGTGGTACGTCTGCCATGGGATGCAACATATGAGCAGGTAATGTCCTACAAGCCAAAAGGTGTGGTCATAAGCAATGGACCGGGTGATCCAAAGGTCTGCAAAAGCACAATCAAGACAGCTGAAAAGCTGATCAAAAGTTCTGCTCCTACACTTGGCATATGTCTTGGGAATCAGATACTGGCCCTGGCTGGTGGCGCGGATACCTATAAACTCAAATTTGGCCACAGGGGACAGAACAAACCCTGCATTGATAAAAATAGCAATCAGGTTTACGTTACAAGCCAAAACCACGGCTACGGAATAGATCCAGAGAGCATGAAAAAGACGGGCTTTAAAGTATGGTTTTCAAACGCTGATGATAGTACGGTGGAAGGAATTGAGCATTCCTCAAAACCTATAATCGCAGTCCAGTTTCACCCAGAAGCCTCACCGGGGCCCTATGACTGTATGTTTGTATTTGACAGGTTTAGCGAGATTATCAAAGGCATCAAAGATGGCAAGTCAAAAGTAGAAAAGCAAGTTGAAGCACTCAATGCCCAAAAAGACCACATGCCGCAGCCAGCAAAATCTGGCAGAAGAAAAAAGACAGTAGAGCCAAAACCCAAACAGCAAAGGAGGGAGAGATAGTCGCCACGGGATGAAACAATAAGGAAAGTCCTATTCCTCGGAAGCGGGGCAATCAAGATCGGAGAAGCAGGCGAAAGTCGGTAGATTCCGGCCGCCAGTTCGACTACTCCGGCTCTCAGGGCCTCAAGGCGCTTGCCGAGGAAGGAGTCAAGAGCATCCTAATAAATCCAAACATCGCTACTATCCAGACTGATGTGCGCTTCGCAGACAAGGTCTATGCGCTGCCAATCAATACAGAATACGTTGAAAAAGTAATCGAATCTGAAAGACCAGACTCGATAATGCTTGGGTTCGGCGGCCAGACTGCACTCAACTGCGGCGTTGCTCTCCACGAGAAGGGAATACTGCAAAGATATGACATCAGGGTTCTGGGGACACAAATAGATGGCATCAAGGTCACCGAGGACAGACAGCTATTCAAGGAAGCCATGATAAAAAGCGGCGTCCCTGTCCTCCACAGCATATCTGTCTATTCACTTGAGGAGGCACAAAAGGCTGCCAAGGAGATAGGATATCCTGTTATCATACGCGTAGCCTATACTTTGGGAGGCCGTGGAGGCGGGGTGGCGTACAATGAATACGAGTTACAGGAAATAGTCCAACGCGGGCTCTCGCTCAGCATGGTCCACCAAGTGCTCATTGAGAGATATGTCGGCCACTGGAAGCAAATAGAATATGAAGTGATGCGCGACTACAAGGGAAACAGCGTCATAGTCTGCAATATGGAAAACGTGCTGGCAATGCGCGTCCATACAGGAGACAACGTGGTCATAGCTCCATCGCAGACTCTGAACAATTCCGAGTATCACATGCTCCGCTCTGCAGCGCTGAGGGCCACAAGTTACTGCGGCATAGTGGGCGAATGCAATATTCAGTTTGCTTTAGAGCCCGAGTCGGAGCAGTATTGCGCTATTGAAATCAATGCAAGGCTCTCTAGGTCTTCTGCTCTTGCAAGCAAGGCGACTGGCTATCCACTTGCTTATATGGCCGCCAAGATAGGGCTTGGATATTCACTTCCAGAGCTTGTCAACAAAATAACAAAGGCTACGACGGCCTGCTTTGAGCCTTCCCTTGACTATGTTGTGCTCAAGATGCCCCGGTGGGACTTTGGCAAGTTTGAGCTAGTAAAACGCAGGCTTGGCAGCGCAATGAAATCAGTTGGTGAAGTGATGGCGATAGGAAGAAGCTTCGAAGAGGTCATACAAAAGGCAGTAAGGATGTGCGACATCGGAAAGGACGGCTTGGTGGCAAATACCGGAGACCCAGTGCTGCAAGAACAAGATGTAGATATTGAGAGCATAGAGCAGTCCCTGCTCCACCCAGATGACCGGATCATATTCACTGTGGTAAAGGCTCTCAAGGCGGGCATGACTATTGAGCGGATATACAAGCTCTCGGCCATAGACCCATGGTTTCTGGAAAAGATAAAAAATATAGTTGACATTGAAGAGCAGCTGCGCAAGTCAAGCTTTGATGAGGCGCTAATAAGGCGAGCAAAAAAGTGTGGCTTTTCTGATAAACAGATAGGAAGGTGCTCGGGCCTTGATGAAATTAAAGTCAGGAACCTGAGGAAAAAATTTGGCATTACCCCCGTGATAAAGCAGATCGATACCCTTGCGGCCGAATGGCCCGCAAAGACAAACTACCTTTACCTTACGTACGGCGGACAGACCGACGACATTGCTATAGGTAGAGGCGACAGCAGGTTGATTGTGCTTGGGGCCGGCCCCTACAGGATCGGCAGTAGCGTCGAGTTTGACTGGGGCACAGTCAACATGGTCTTGGGTCTGAAGGAAAGTGGCATTAAAGAGATATCTGTCATAAATTGCAATCCTGAGACGGTTTCAACTGATTATGACATCTCGGATCGGCTGTATTTTGAAGAGCTTACACTGGAGAGAGTTCTTGACATATGTGAAAAGGAAAATCCTACCGGTGTTGTTACCTGTGTTGGCGGCCAAGTCGCAAACAACCTTACCACAAAGCTTGCCCGGAATGGCATATCAATCATCGGGACAAGTAGCGAAGATGTCGATAGAGCAGAGGATAGAGCAAAGTTTGGGCAAATGCTAGACTCACTCGGAATAAAGCAGCCTGCTTGGAAAAAGTTTACCGAGCTTGCAGAGGCAAAAGACTTTGCCGAAAGCGTTGGGTATCCTGTGCTTGTTAGGCCATCATATGTACTCTCTGGAGCTGCAATGAAGGTAGTCTGGGGAGAACAGCAGTTGGAGCGGTTCCTCACCGACGCAACAAATGTCAGCCCAGATCATCCTGTAGTCATTAGCAAGTTTCTGCAGGACGCATCGGAGGCTGAGGTTGATGCCGTCTCTGACGGCAAGAACGTGGTCATTGGCTCTATAATTGAGCACATCGATAACGCAGGCATCCATTCCGGAGATGCCATGATGTGTATTCCACCTTGGAGGCTTGATCGGAAGACAATAGACACAATCACAGATTATACCATGCGTATAGGCAGGGCCCTCAATGTGAAGGGCCCGTTCAATATCCAGTACCTGGTCAAGGATGACGAGGTATCGGTCATAGAAGCAAACGTCAGAGCTTCTAGATCCATGCCATTTGTATCCAAATTTGTAGGACTTAACCTGCTCAATCTCGCTGCAAAAGCAATGACAGGCAAGCCCCTGCCTGCTGCTGCGCGCGATATGTGGCTCAAGACCACAGGTTTTGGGATCAAGGTGCCGCAGTTTTCCTTTATGCAGCTTGAAGGAGCAGACATTGTCTTGGGAGTGGAAATGCAGTCAACCGGTGAGGTAGCATGCTTTGGCAATAGCTTTTACGATGCGCTATCAAAGGCTTACATGGCCGCAGGCTATTCGCTTCCACTTTCCGGATCTGCCCTGATAACTATAGGTGGACAAAAAAATAAGGAGAAGTTGCTGCCTATAGTTTCCCTTGTTTCTTCGCTTGGCTTTAGAATTATGGCTACCGAACATACTGCAGAATTTCTGAAGAACAACAAGTTCAAGGATATCCAAGAGGTCTTCAAAATAAGCGAACCTGACCGCAAACCAAACATCTCCGACCTTCTTTACGAGCGCAAGATTGATTTTATTATCAACATACCTGCAACCTCTACAATAGAAAAGTATGTCGGCATGCTCTACGACGAGTACCAGATTAGAAGAAAAGCAGTCGAGATGGGCGTCCCCGTGCTGACAACTGCAGAAGCAGCAAGCTCATTTATCCGGACACTTGAATGGCTGCGGAATAATACCCCGACGCTTGGACCTTTGAAAAACTATATCAATTTAGGATAAACTTACTGGCTTGCATGCAAATCTGCAAATAGATTTTCAAACCAAGGAACAGCTGTGCAACTTATTGAACGAAATTAATCAAATGAAATTGAAATCCCTACAATCTCGCCCTTTGAGCCAGAGAATATTCCTGCAAATTTTGCCCTGAACCCGTATTTTTTATTTCTCTGCTCAAGAGCCAGCTTCAGCTCTTCTGGAGTAGCAATTCGAGCCACTCCCTCAAACCACTCTCCCTTGGGCTCGCCTCTCATCCCCGATGGCATGACCCTTACCTTTTGATTGTTCTTTATACGCCTGACTTTGCCCGTTTGGCTCCTAGTCACCACAAAGATCTTGCTGGCATCTGTGGTGAACCAAACTGGAGTCACAACAGGCTCTCCGCTTCTTCTATAGGTTTCAAGGTTGATGTATTTATAGCCCGAAAGCTGTGAGGCAATTGAGCTAGATGATCCGCCTGCATCCCGTCCACTACCTGCTGGCATTGTCCTTATAGAGGCACACACGATACTTAAGTTCAGTGGTGCAGCTTGGGCGAATAATCCGGCTTGAAATGCAGATCGAAATTATGAACTGGATAGCTGATTGGCTGGTCAGCCAGCTTGCCAGCCTGCTATTGCTTGCAACAAACAAAATCCAGATATCAGTTGATATACGAACCATAAACTTATCTATTGGGATAGGGGAGAATATTTGCTGTTACTGAAAAACGGTGATGATGACTACCTTCTAGCTCTGAGCCGTTCTAATTGTTGTTGCGTTATCATTCTTTTCCGCCTCAGGATGCATGTGGATCTTCATTATTGTCGCGGTCACCATCTCCTTTTGGCCTTTTGTCCTGCCGCAATATGAATTCCTCTTCCTCAGTATATGCCCTTTCTGCATGCTCCTCTATGTCGAGACCCGCGTCTTCTACCTTTGGAGAGACCCTTATTCCAATTAATGCATCAAGCACCTTCAGAATTATAAAAGTTCCACCGAAGCCCATCGACAAAGCAATTCCGACTCCTATTGCTTGAACCACTAGTTGGTGGGAGTTTCCAAACAAAAGGCCATTTGGACCTGATGGATTTATCAGAGTGCTTGCAAAAATGCCTATCGCAATCGAGCCGACAATCCCCGCGACGCCATGAACCGAGCTAACATCAAGTGCATCGTCAATTCTCTTCTTTTCCTTAAAGTAGAGCACGGAAAGATACGACACCACGCCTACAGCAATCCCTATCACAAATGCATGCTCTACACTTACAAATCCCGAAGCAGGCGTAATTCCGGCAAGCCCGGCAACTGCTCCATTTATTGCTGCAATAACGGAGGGCTTGCCCGTTCGCATCCACGAGATGCCGACCCATATCAGGGCAGAGACTGCGGATGCCATCTGAGTATTGATGACTGTAATGCCAGCTATTCCGCCAGATGCCAAGGCGCTTCCGGCATTGAATCCAAACCAGCCAAGCCATAGCAATGAAGAACCAAGTACTGCAATCGGTATATTATGAGGCACCATAATAGACGGGCCGTAATTGAGCCTGCGGCCAAGTACAAGGGCTGCCGCCAGCGCTCCCATGCCCGCGCTTGTATGTATCACTATTCCTCCAGCAAAGTCAACTACACCAAGCTTGCCTAGCCATCCTCCACCCCATATCCAATGGGCAAGGGGATAGTAGATAAGGAGACTCCACGCAGCGATGAAAATTACAAACACGCTGAATTTCATCCGCTCCGCAATGGCTCCTGTGATCAGGAGAGGAGTGATTGCTGCAAACATCATTTCAAATTTGGCAAAAAGAACTCCTGGAATTGTTGGCGCATATTTGAGCGAATCATTATGCGGCACGCCTGAAAGGAAGGTCCAGTCAAGATTTCCTGACAAACCCCCAGTATCAGGACCGAAGGTAAGGCTAAATCCAAATGTAAACCACATTACACTCAGAAGGGCCAAGCCAAAAAAGACCTGCATGAAAATAGAAACGGTATTTTTTTTTCTTAAAAGACCTGCTTCAAAAAGTCCCAGTGCAGGAATCATGAGAAGTACAAAGCTTGAAGCCACAAGCATCCAGGCCGTATCGCCGGAATTGATTGCCAAGCAGCCTTTATGGCACATAATGGTTTAATATAATATTATGCCGGAAGGCAATGGCTGATACTATGATAGCTTCTTATAACACAACTTTTTTTTGGTTGTAAGGTCAACCAGTACTGTGAAGAGAATTGAAGTGGTAATACCTGAGAACCACATACTTGACATAGACGTCAAGCTGAAGGATTTGGGCGTGGGTGGAGTTACTATTTCAAAGGTAAAGGGAAGAGGCAAGACAGTTGCACCTCAAATACATGCATCAAAAGGTACAGAGATATTTACGCCAGAATTCAGCGACAAGTATATCCTGGATGTTATTGTGCCGGAT